>ORMF010490049.1_pt1 | contig 81275 bp, 88 predicted proteins | sample 1779871 | NCBI WGS metagenome assembly ORMF01 (sample SAMEA104232316, study PRJEB22302) | groundwater metagenome | biome: forest; feature: aquifer; material: groundwater | place: USA | collected 2011-08-07 | depth 5.4 m | reverse complement strand
AGCAAACTTTAATAATCATATGTCTTGCAAAAAATGTGGGGGAGCAAGTGAAGGTTTCAAATGTGACGTTTGCGGAGAGGAGTCTTCAGTTCACGTTGAGACACACCGCTGCGGAGGCAGTCATTGTGTAGCGAAGTGTGCGGCGTGCAATGAAGCCGAGACGAAGTGCACGTGCTCGCAAACTGATTGAAGAAGTGTGACTGAAGTTCGAATCATATAGATAGCAATACTGTTGCCTTTTCTTGGCATCTTCTTTTGGGAGAGACTACTTTCTTCTAAAAACCGGTAAGTGCGCCCCCACTTACTGGGATCGCGGATGTTGTAATATATATTCTAACCTCGTTCAGTTGGGGGCATATTTGTGTAGTGTAAAGACTTCTGTTTGCTCTTTCTGGTCGGCAGTCAAAGTGTTGTCTCCTTCGTCAGGGCTCGAACGCCGCAACGATGTGCGGCAAGCTTGCCGCACCGTGAGGCGGTGCCCAGACAAACTTTTGTGACGGCAAAAGTTTAGTTGAGGGAGAGGCCCCTGGCTGCGGAGTTCAATAGGTCCTAATGAGAATCCACAAGCTCAGTGAATACCACGATCCTTTTGTTGTACAACTGTGAAGACTTTACCCAACTCCCTGCGCACGTGATCAAATTGAGGCGCGCTTTTGATACGTCTCCCGAGAAAATATCAGTAGTAGGTGCGTCGTAGTCGTATATCTTGGTGTCGACGACTTTGAATTTGAGGGTCTTGCCGCCCGTGTCTATTACCTCTACGAGATCACCGATCTTCAGTTTGTCCAAATTATAAAAAACGCCTTCGCGTATATTTCTGCCATCGAGGTGTCCGTCGATGACCGCGCTCCCCGGTGCTCCCGGGACCGGACCTTCATCGTACCAGCCGACATCCGTGAAATTGGTGGGGATGCCCATGTCGCCAGTGCCCTGCCACGCGAGGCCGACGCTCTGAATATGGGCGCTCACTCCTATCGCGGGAATGATGAGCTGGCTGGGCTTGCCGGGCGTCTGGTACGAAGCGCCCTGGCCGCGAGAAACGCGATCCTCGACGTTCTGCAACGCCGAGGCGAGATATCCTTGCACCGTTTCGCTGCGAGCCTGCAGGGAGATGGACAGGACCAACGCAAGCAGGCCTGCGCCGATCGAGAATAGAACCGCCAATTTCCAAGAGAATGTTTGTGTAGAATGACTGTTCATACTGTTCAATAGCGCAGGACCCGCTTCAGCTGTTATTGCTGACCGTAGCCGCCGCCCGTGTTGGGCAAGCCAGGTGTGGGAGTGCCACCACCAGTCGGTGGGATCACATTTACCGCACACATCGCAGTAAGACCTGCGCTTGTGACGGTCAGTGTCTTGGCACCGCTCGAGCCGAAGTTGGCGCTAAAGCCGGAGCCGTTGGCATTGGTGATGTTGAGGTCGGGTGAAGACCATGTATACACACCATTACCCCCCGTCGCCGAAACGCTTGCAACTTGTCCGAGCGTCACATTTTGCGTCACCGGAGCGCACGCGAGTGTGCCCGTAGATATTGCCGCCGTGACGTTCACGCTGCAGTTCGCCGACAGACCACCGCTCGTCACGGTGACGAGGTATGTGCCGGGAGTCGGGTAACTAACGGCAAACTGGCTACCCGTCGGATTGCTAATGCTCAAGTTTGAACCGGTCCACGTGTAGGAACCGTTGCCACCGCTTGCGGTGAGCATGACCGACTGATTCGCTGATACCGAGGAAGTAGCTACAGTACAGGTAACCGGCACGACCGTCTGCGCCAAAGAGAGCGCGCTGATGCTCAGTGCCGATAGGGTGAGGGCGCTCACGAGGGATACCGCCCAATACTTTTGATGATTTCTTTTCATAGTTTTTTTGGTTTGATGATTACTGTTGGATAATCTGGTTCGACCTTTTGGAACGTGCTTGTTGAAGGTGCTCGTCCTACAGCAGAGACGATTGCGCTCAACCCTACTTACAAAATTGTCATAGAGATTATGTACATAACATGAAGACAAGCGTAGGCCTCTGCGGGAGGATCAGTTATGCAGATACGCCGGAGGCCGCACGCACCGTGTGGTACTGCGCGGCCTCCGGCTCATTCACTCACGTTCCTGCCTCGATGACTTATCTCCTCGTGCAGTGAAGAAGGATTTCCCTGCATAACATACGTCTTTGACGCTTATAAATAGTCCGTCACGCAGAGCGCTCGGTCGCAAAGCTGCGATAGTGCACGCGCGCGGAAGAACACCTCTCTGCTGCACATCGTATAGAAACTGCGTGAACGCATTATGAAATTAAGCGCCACGGGTGTGTTCGCCCGCAGCGCATTGACAAGGTTTCATCGCTGTGATAGCGTGGGCACATCAATCAGCGCTGACCCAGGGAAGCAGGGGTCGAACTCTCCATCTTCAGCATACTCATTGATTTAACAACTCTTACATCAAGGACTTACGAAAATGCATGCAGTTCTAGGAGCGCAAGAAAAATTTTCCGAGACGTACCGAATGGTCCGGTAAGGAATATTTTTCGCGGCGTGACAACGAAATGCATCATTTTCGTAAGTTCGAAATCAATATGCAAGAAGGAACTATAGCCCGTCTCACCGACAAGGGATTCGGGTTCATCAAGCGCGATGGTCAGGAAAGAGATCTCTTTTTCCACTCCAACGAGCTCGTCGGCGTATCGTTCGACGATCTGCGCGAGGGTGACAAAGTAAGCTTTGAAGTTGCGGACTCGCCGAAAGGCCCGAACGCCGTCAAGGTCAGCCGCGTCTCCTAAACAGAGACTCGCAAAACAAAACACCCCAGCAACGGGGTGTTTTGTTTTTTGATGCGGCATTTGCTTGAGCCGCAAGGTCTTTTATGTTCTATTTGTCCGAGCGAAGCGCGCGCTGGGCGTAGCTTCTTCAGTTCGCTGGAGGGCGGAATGACCTTCGCAGATACCGTTCCGCTCGACCACACTGGCGCAGCGGAGCTTATTCGACAAAACTACGCGTACATGCTTTCCACCCGTCCCGAAAAATACGAAGGGTGGATCAACAACATCGAGCGGTTCAAAGCATACGCGCGTATCGGCTCATGGGCCGCGCCATTGGGATTGCGTTATTTTAAGGACGCTCCGGCTCGCGTGGATATGATCGAAGCGATATACATCGCGTTGCGGCTTGTCGATGACATCGTGGACGGCGATTCACCGCTCCCTAGAGGCTGGGATTCTGTTGCCTCTTATCTGAATAATTTGATCGCATTCGTGAGACGGCCGAGCGTTCCGTTGAACGAGGTTGAACGGCTGCTCGCGTACGCCTTTGGACTCGGGCGTGCCCTCAACATGGACCTGCGGCGACCGGTGATGGATATCATCGGCTCATTGCGCTTCGACGCGATGCGGCGCAGACAGCGGAAACTCTACATTCCGCGACAAGTTGAGTTCGACAAGCACTTTTATCTGCTCGATATCCGCGGGACCATCGGAGGATGCCTGATGGTCATGCGCGAAACTCGCGTGACCTATCGCGATCTCGAACTGCTCGGGAAAGCGGTACGCATGCAGTACGACATCCGCGATCTCGTTGAGGATATGCAGGCAAGGCTGTGCAATATCTCCGTTGAAGATGTCTGGCGCTTCCATATCCGCGACGTTCGGGATCTCGCCTCTCCGCGCATACATGAGTGGCGACTCGCAAAGGCCGAGGAGGGGCTTGGACTCCTTCGGGAATTCAAGATCAAAAAGCGCAGACTGCCATTACATCTGTTTACGCGGAAGGTGCTCGACTACGCGTACGAACGTCCCGCTGAGGAGTTCCTGCGAGGCGTACTCAGCTCCAACTAAAACCGCCACGTTCGACGGGGGGAAGTCGTCATTTCTCCCCCCATCAGACGCGGCGGCTTTCCTTTTTTATATGAAAACGCTTTACTTCCGCATCGCCTTCTCCACCTTGGCGACCGCGAACGTGGTTTTGATTATGGAATCGGGATTGAGCGACATACTTTCGATGCCTTGCTCGACGAGGAATTTCGCAAATGATGGATGGTCGGAGGGTCCTTGCCCGCAGATGCCCACGTACTTTTTCTTTTTGCGGCACACGGCGATGACCTGCGCGATGAGCTTTTTGACCGCCGGATCATTTTCATCCGCCACGCGATTCACGATGCCGGAATCGCGGTCAAGCCCCAGCGTGAGCTGCGTGAGGTCGTTGGAGCCAATGGACATGCCGTCGAATATTTTCAGGAATTCTTCGGCGAGAATGGCGTTGGATGGAATTTCGCACATCACGATGACCGGCGTGACCTGCGCCTTGGGCTTGCCCGCGTGCGGCATCAAATTGGGGTAGAGACCGGCATCGGCCATCGCGGCAAGGACTTTTCTCCCCTCTTCGAGCGTCCGGCAAAAGGGCACCATCGGAATGACGTTGTCGAGGCCCATGTCTTCGCGGACTTTGCGCAAGGCCTGGCATTCAAGCGCAAAAGCTTGGCGGAATTTCGGGTCGTAGTAGCGTGAAGCACCGCGCCAGCCAAGCATCGGATTTTCCTCATGCGGTTCGAAGAGTTCGCCGCCCAAGAGCGAGCGATATTCGTTGCTCTTAAAATCAGAGAAGCGCACGATGACCTGCTTGGGGTAAAAGGCCGCGGCGATCTTGGCGATGCCGAAGGCGAGATTGTCGACGTAATAGGTCGTCCGGTTGTCCCAACCGCGCGTCTTGAGATCGATTTCTTTTTGCATCTTCGCGTCGAGTCCTTTGTAGTGGATGAGCGCAAGCGGGTGAACGCCCACCGAAGCTGCGATGATGAATTCCTCGCGTGCGAGACCCACACCGGAATTGGGCAAGAACGATTTCTCGAATGCGGTGTCGGGCGTGGCGAGGTTCATCGTTATCTTCGTGCGGATCTTTGGGATTTTGGCGATATTGTGCTCGCGCACATCAAATTTGAGTGCGCCCGCGAAGACGACGCCTTCAGCGGATGTGGTATCTACCGTAAGCATCTGCCCATCCTTTATCATGTCGCGCGCGCCATCGGCGCCTACGATGGCTGAGAGGCCGAGCTCGCGGCTCACAATGGCGGCATGCGATGTGCGACCGCCTTTTTCGGTGACGATGGCACCCGCCCGCTTCATGATCGGCTCCCAATCGGGATCGGTCATTTCGGTGATGAGGATCTCACCCTTCTGCAAGAGGTCCATGTCGCGCGTGGAGTGGATGATGCGCGCCTTGCCTGAAACGATCTTGTTGCCGACCGAAAGTCCTTTCACGAGCCCCTTCCCATCCTCCTGCCGTATGTACTCTTTGATCTTGCTGCGATCTTTCCCTACCTGCACGGTCTCTGGCCGCGCCTGGAGGATGAACAACTCGCCGGTCTTGCCGTCGAGCGCCCATTCAATATCCATCGGGCTCGGTTTTCGACGCTTGATGCTGTAGTGCTGCTCGATAATTTTGCCCCACCGCGCGAGCGTGACGATCTGCTTATCCGAGAGCACGAAAGTATTCCGCTCCTTCTCGCTCGTTTTGATGATCTTGACCGGCTTCACGCCGCCTTTGCCTGCGGCATAGATCATTTTTTGCGATTTCGCACCAAGGCGCTTCCCGATGATGGGCTTCGGCGCTTTTGCGAGCATGTGCTTGGCAACGAGGTATTCATCGGGTACCACCTGGCCCTGCACGACCATTTCGCCCAAGCCATACGCGGCGCTGATGAGGATGACATCGGGGAAACCCGTTTCAGTGTCGATGGTGAACATCACGCCGGAAGCCCCGAGGTCGGAGCGCGCCATGCGCTGGATAGCGACGGACAAGAGAACGGAGAAATGATCGAAGCCTTTGTCGTGCCGGTATGAGATCGCACGGGCGGTGAAGAGCGATGCGAAGCAGTGGCGCACAGCTGCCAGCACATCCTTCTTGCCGCGGATGCCGATGTAGGTCTCGTACCCACCGGCAAAAGACGCGCCAGCCAAATCTTCGGCGGTCGCACTCGAGCGGATAGCCACATCGATGTTTTTTCCGTACTGCTTCTCCATGCTCGCGTATGCGGCAATAATTTCTTTTTCGAGCGACGCTGGCACTGGTGCGCGTTCTATCTTATGCCGTATCTGCGCCGCGACGCGTTCCAAACTTTTCAGATCGTTGCGCTTGAATCCCTTGAGGCTCTGTTTGATAAAAGATTCGAGCCCGCTTTCGCGCAGGAAAAGCCGGTAGCCTTCTGTGGTGATGATGTGTCCGGATGGCACTTTGATCCCTTTGCTTCCGAGCTCGCGGATCATTTCACCGAGCGAGGCGTTTTTGCCGCCGACTAAAGCAACATCGTCTATCCCCGCCGCTTCCATCGGTATCACGTGCTTGTTCCGCCAGAGCGAAGCGGAGGTGGAGCGGCCGCGGGTATCGATCTGCTTGTGTGCCTTTTGCCCTTTCAAGCCGCGAGTATACCTGGTAGATAAAATTTTTCCAATAGCAGTTTTTCGCGCGCTGCTCTCCATGCTAGGATTGGCGCGGAAGAATGAGCTCTCGGAGGAGATGTCTTGTTCGGCCATCCCAACTGGCTTTTTTGAGGTGCGACAATGGCACGACTTGACCCTGAAGAGCGGGTTTTCGCCCGCGCACAGGCGCCGATGAGCTTCGAGTGGAGTGACCTCATCACCTTCATCAGGTTGTCCACCAACAGGGTATTTCGCCCTATCTCCTACATCGGCAACTTGAGCGAGACGGAATTCGCCGCTCGCCCGAACGGGAACACTGTGATGGGTGCCGTCGAAGGACACCTCCTCGAACTCGGTGTCCGCGTCGGCTCCAAGTTCGACGGCATCCTGAAGCGCTACGGCCTCAATCAGTCCGACACAATCCTCCTGTTCGGCGAAAAGAACGACGTGTCGCCGAGGGCGATCAGTCGGCGGCTCGAGCAGTTCGAGTTGGACCGGCGGGTCGGATCGACCGTCCGCAGCGAACCGACGGTCCCCGTCGAGGACCTGCGGTTCATCTTCACGGGCAGCGAGGCTCGTTCGACGATGCCGTTCCTCTACGAGTAGCCTCCGTGCGAGGCCATGACATTTGGGCACACCGCCCGAGAGGACCCCCCTCCCGGGCGGCCTCTTTTTAAGAACAAGACAGAATGATGAGGTATTCAGGGATTTCGGATACTATATCGCTATGCGATTTCTGAGGGGCCCGATGGGATTCATTACGGCAACGATGTTCCTCAATTTCATGGGGCTCACGATCATCATCCCCGTCGCAACCTAGAGGCCTCGCCTCCAGGTTTAGAACTCTTTTTCTAATTCCTCGTAGTAAGCGGCCGCATCTCGAAGGACCGAAGACAGTGGAGGAAGCCCGTCTTTGAGTAGCGCGATACTTTCAATGTCCAGTATAGCTTGCTCGGGTCTAGGCGCCCCAAAGTAGTCGGGCAAACTTGATGTCTGATATGACAGAAGTTTGTTTTTAAGCTGCCCGAGATTCTTTACATTGCCATGTTTCCATCCCTGTTCAAATATTTCTGCGGGATTCAGGTGGATGTATTGTACGACCTTGCGTAGGTACGCATCTGTTCCAATGTGTTTGGACCGAAATGGGCCAACAAATAAACTTCCTATGCGATCATTTTTTTCGTTGAAATACATCGTGTAGCCCGTGCCCACCTTTTGCATAAATTTTGAGATACCGTTCTCAATTTTCTCTTGCAACAAAATATGGTAGTGGTTGCCCATAAGGCAATAAGCCCCGATTGAAACGATATTTGCGTGTCGAGGCAATTCGAGGATTGCCCGGTGAGAGAGGTGATCAAAATTGGAACGCTCTATCGGTCTTGTATCATTCGCTAGATACAGCAATTCGATGAATCTTGCGGTATCGTCATCATCGTCAAACGTGATGCGCTTATCAATACCTCGTGTGAACAAGTGGTACCACTCATCGACGGCAAATGGAACACGACGATAACCCATGTCATTAAAATAGCACAAAAACCTAGAGGCGAGGCCTCTAGGTTTTTGTGCTGGCGATCAAGGAGGAATTGCGACGCCGTGCTACAATTTCTGGGTGACTTTCAAAAAATTCCTGCTCTACATCACCAACAACGAGGAAGCCTCGCGGCATGAGGAGATGTTCGATGTAATATTCTTCATCACCAATACGGTCGCCGTGGTTGTGGGCAGCGTTCTCCTCTATATCTATGGCGAACCGCAATGGATCCCCTTCCTCATCATCGAGTACACGTGGGCCCTCGATAGCATGCGACACAATAGGGTGTAGCGCGTGTTTGAAAACCCCACGCTCCCACTAGCGCGCCCATGCTAGAGTGCTTGCATGGCAGTCATGCACAACACTGGGTTTGTGCCGGTTGCAGCGGCACTCGGCGCGAATTTCCTCATAACCATCATCAAGGGGGTTGCAGCCGCTCTTTCGGGCTCGAGCGTGATGTTCTCGGAGGCCATCCACAGCCTCGCCGATACCCTCAATCAACTTCTCCTTCTGATCGGTGTAGGGCGATCGACCAAAAAAGCTGACGAGGGTTTCCACTATGGCTACGGGCAAGAGCGCTTCTTCTGGGCGCTCATTTCCGCCTGCGGCATTTTCTTCATCGGCGCCGGTGTCACACTCTACCGCGGAGTTTCTTCGCTGCTCCATCCGGAGCCGCTTGAGCTCCACGCGCTCGTCTTCATCGTGCTCACGGTGTCATTCATTTTTGAATCGATCACCCTGTGGATCGCGATCCGAGAATTGCGTCGAGCGCACCCTGATACATCGTGGCGAGAACAACTCACCCGATCCGACCCTGCCACGCTCGCAGTCCTCCTCGAAGACGGCGTCGCACTGATCGGCGTGGTCGTGGCAGCGATCGCGATCGGCTTCTCTTTCTACACGGGCAACGAATTGTGGGATGCCGTCGGCTCCATCATCATCGGCGCCCTCTTGGGAGCGACCGCAATCCTCTTGATCATAAAAAATCGCTCGTATATTCTCGGCCGAGCCATCCCCAAAGACGAGCGCGATGCCATCATCGAAGCGCTCACTTCCGAGCCCGCGATCGAGCGCGTCATTGATTTTAAATCGAGCGTACTCGGGATCGGCGTATACCGCATCAAGTGCGAGGTCGAGTTCAACGGCTCCGCGCTTTTTGAGGAAACCTTCCAGCGCTCGAATCTTCGGCGCGAGTACGACGAGGTCAAAGATGACTTCGAAGCATTCAAACGCTTCTGCGTGGACTATGCTGACCGCATTCCGCGCCTCATGGGCAAGAAAATCGATGAAGTAGAAAAAATGCTGCGTCAACGCTTCCCTGCCGTGCATCATATCGACATCGAGATCAATTAAGATCGGAAGGGTCCAACGCGCAGTTGAACCCTTCATGTGGCGTCCCCATAGCCGGTCGGAATGAGCGTCAGCAATTTCCCCACGGAGTGGGCGATCCACACCCACACCACGCAGGTCAGTTCGTCGTCGTCGTCAAGATGCTGCATGATCTCACCTTGTGCGACCGTCAAGGCACGCGGACCGTAGAGATGGATGAGTATCCGCGCCGCATCCCAGATCTTTTGATCGTTGGTCGTCGTCAACGCCGCCAGCATCGACTTTCCTGACTGCCGCAAGCAGTGCGCGATCCACACCCACACGATGCAGGTCAGCTCGTCGTCAAGGTGCCGAATTATTTCCGCCTCCGCGACGGCCAATGCATTCGTGCCGTGGAGAAGTACAAGCGCACGCGCGGCTTCCTCGATCTTCCCTTTGTTGGTCATCACCGACTCGCAAAGATTGTTGGCCAGAGGACACACTATGCGCTGCACGAAAACTGTCAATGGAGTTTGAGCGATACGGGCAGGCTTTATTTTTAGTCCCGAAATGCTAGGATTCCGGCGGAAGAATCCGGCTCTCAATTGACTTGGATTCGGACGTTGTGCATAGGGAGAGGACCAGACGATGAGTGAGCCCGAGTTCGGTAACACCTTAGAGGGCGGGACGACCATAACTGCGGACGATCGGCCTCTAGATCGGCCCGACCTCGCAGCGATTTTGCGCCAAGCTGCCGATTTCTTCGGCAGGCCCGAGCGTCACCAGACTGCATACCCCTTCGACCATCAGCCTGAAGAGGACTCCTCGATACCGCCGCTGACGGTGATCGGGGTGGTATCCGCAGTTGCGACGGCGCGCGGGATCAGCGTTGCCACAACTCGCGGTGCGGTCGCTGCGCTTTTGATCTGGGACGACACACCCCAGCGCGGCCTGGGAGAGGGCACGGCCGGTCGCCCTGGTGCTCTCCTCTCGCTGGCGCTTTTGCAGGAAGCCGCGAGGTTCACACCTTCGACGCTGTAGGCACGAGCTCAGCGCCCTGGCAAACCCTCCCCGCGCGCGGCACGCGGGGAGGGTCGATGATTTTTGAGATGATTTGATACAATGCGCACATGATAGAACACACGGGCATTTTTGTGAGCAATTATCAGCAAGCGAAGAAATTTTACACTGCTGCCTTGAAGCCGCTCGGCTACAAGCTCAATATGGAATACGGCGAGGCGGCGGGATTCATGGAAGGCGGTCACACGTCATTTTGGATAGTTAAAAAAGCGCGCCCGCAGAAGTCGCATATCGCGTTCCGCGCAAAAAACAAAAAAGCCGTGCGCGATTTCCATGCAGCGGCAATACGAGCCGGCGCCAAAGACAACGGCAAGCCCGGGCTTCGCAAAGATTATTCTCCCGATTACTATGCCGCATTCATTCTCGATAAAGACGGCAACAACATCGAGGCGGTTTGCTTTACATAGTCACTGATCATGGAGAAAACCCCAGGAGGACCGGCAAGATCGAATCGCGCGATCGAGGCGCTGAAAGCAGCTGCGCTGGCAATACCACTCGCGCTCAACCCGACTACGACAAGCGAAAAGAAGCTCGCACATCAACAGTCTGTTCAGTCCGAAGATGCTCCCGAACCTTTCAACGTGGCGCACAAAGCAATAAGCATGATCGAAGATGTTGTGGAACTTGAATTCGACGGTTCGGACAAGTCTTTGCAGGAACGGCAAGACGAGATCAGTAAGTACATACAGGATCGGCTTCTCACATTCACCCGTGAGCTGCAATTCCACATGTCGTTATCCCCCGCCGACGCACGAAAGTATGCCAGAAACTATCTTCTCAAGAAGGTCGAAGAACGTCCCGGGTCACGCGGTGCTTCGCTTGATACACTCCACAAGATCCTCGAGGGTCAGCAGTAGGGATCAAGCACTGCCCACGGCGAAAAAAGATGCCACCAATATCGAAGTAGTTAGCGTCAATCAGAATGCGGGACCGGCGGTCCCGCATTTCGCTCGTTATTCTCGCCTTTCCGGCCTAGAATAATGGGTCGACATTTTCAGAGATGATCGGTCGTTCGATCTCTACGTCGAACCAGCAGATCGCTGCGCCAAAGAATTGATGCCCGATGAGGGTGCGGAAACGTTCGCGCACTGGCGCCATTTGCAGCGGCTCGTAGGGCCCGAAAAACTCGACTTCTCCGAAGCGTATCCGGGGCTCGCCGGCGCTCAAGACTTGCTTAGTTATGTCCGAACCTTGAACGAGGGCCAGTTTCATTTTGGCCATGACTAGTCCCTTTTCTGTGTCTAAGTCGATTATTGTTGTATCATTTTATCAACTACTCGTCAATAGCCGATTGAATTCAGCCGAGATCCCCGAGTATTTAGAAGCGACCAATTCAGCTTCAGCCGCCAGACTTGCGAGGTATGTTTTGTTTTCGCTGCCGCTGTCTATGTATTCAAGCGCGGATTTGAATTGTGACGAGTTTGAAAGCGCAATGCGGCGGCCCTTGGCCGCCGAGCGCAAGAGGGCGGGGCCGCCAATGTCGGTCTTCTCGATGACTGATTCTTCTGTGGCTTCGGCGCCACCCAGAGGGCTCTGCCCGCCGAGCTTCGCTATTTCTTCTTGGAGGGGGTAGAGATCGACATACACAAGGTCGATGCGCCTTAGGCCAAGCTTTTGCAATTCCGTTTCATCTTCCGGGCGGGCAAGGAGACCAGCATGAATTTCGCGCGAGAGCGTTACTACGCGGTGACCGAGTATCGGCGGCCCCACGATTGTAGCCACATCCGTTGCTTCTATCCCGTTTTCAGCGAGGAACTTCGTCGTCCCGGCGGAAGCCAGGATGCTCCATTCACGCTTTTTGAGTTCCCGCGCAAAATCTGCAAGCACGTCTGTCTTCTGATACGCGGAAAGGAACGCTGTCTTCATCCGTGCATTGTACTGTAATTGACAACCTTACGCATCTCGCGCAGAGTTTACTCTGGAACCTTCAACACAAGTGAGCCGGAGGCTGGGGGGAATGATGTCCCGACGAACGGAACAGTCTTTGAACGCACACATGCGACGTACCCGAAGGCGCTGGAAATGGCAGCAATGGGAGCACTGGTTCGACGAGAACGTGGCGACCATCACTCTGCTCGTTTGTGCGATCGGTCTAGTGGGGCTCGTTTGGTTGGTCAAATCGAGTATGGAGAATGATCGGCTCATACAGGAAATCAACAGGGCTGCCGAAAACGCCCGGCGGCCGATTACCCAGTATTACGAGCAAGCCGTGCCTTTCCAAAGCGGGCAGACGCGGGATCTGGTCGACCGTGACATCGCTGAATTTCTTGCACGAAAAAGACGGTGATAGGTCAAGCGCCTGTGCCGCTGACGCCGCTACGAGAAAAGCCGCCCCGGTCTTCCGGAGGCGGCTTCCCTGTTTACAAACACTGAAGCGGTCGAGATCGAGATTTACATCATTCCGCCCGAACCGCAGACCTTGCACTGCTTTTTGTGCATGACGACCTCGAAAATGGCTGAAAGGCCAACCAGGATGTAAATGATCATCGATAGGCCCATACCCCCGAAGATCATATCCACCAAGTTGTAGCCGAACGCCACCAAAAGCCAATTCAAGCCACCGACGACCAGCAAGATGAAGGCGACCATGTGAAGAATTTTCATATATTCGTTGAAAAAGTGATTGATAAAATCGACCCCTTGAAGTTTCGACCATAAGTATGGCCCAGCTCGCGGAAAAAGCCACTGAGTTATGCACTTCATTAAGTACCTGGCTGCAACGAGAAAGGCCGCCCAGCATTGTACCGAGCGGCTTTTCTATAGGAGGACAGGAATTACATCGAACCTCCCATGGGCATGCTGCTCTGCTTGTTGAACATGAGGTAGAGCTTGTAGAGGGCTGCAAGGCCGACGAGGATGTAGATGAGCATCGAGAGCGTTGAGCCCGCACCGAAGATCATATCAACCACGTTCCAGCCGAATGCGGTCAAGCCCCAATTGAGCCCTCCGATGATGAGGAGCCAGATGGCTACCATTTTGAGTGCTTTCATAGTCGCAAAAGTATGTGCTTTGTTTGGCTGATAAAATCGACCGGTTCGTATGCCCCACAAGTATCCCCCACCCCCAAGAAATGCGCCACGGAGATATCCCCAGCTTGGTATAATTGCCAGCATACTAGTAATCGTTGTGTAGTCTATGATTCCTATCAATTATCTGGCTGTGCTCGTCTCAATGATCGCGGCTATGGTCTTGGGTTGGCTCTGGTTCGGGGCTCTCTTTGGCAAACAGTGGATGGAAATGATGGGTTGGACGCCCGAGAAGGCGGAGGAAATGAAGAATCCGCCAGCCGGCGGACCAAGTATGAAGAGTGCGATGATGCGCAGCTACGGATTGATGGCGTTCGGCGCTTTGGTGATGGCCTTCGTCTTGGCGCATTCCATTGTGTACGCCGGCACCTATATGGGAGTTTCGGGCATATCGGCCGGCCTGCAGGCAGGATTCTGGAGTTGGGCAGGTTTCGTCGGACCAGTGACGCTCGGCGCTGTCTTGTGGGAGCAAAAGCCCTGGAAGTGGTGGATCCTCATGAACGGCTTCTACCTCATCGACCTGCTCGTCATGGGCAGTATATTGGGGATGTGGGTGAAGTAATCGGTAACCCAATAAGCGGTTTCGAGCTCCTGTGCTCGGAAGTGTCGAAGCAAGCTCTCGCGCTTCCCTCGCTTACGTTGTTCGTAAGATTCGTAAAACCTTTTCGTCTGAGGTAGTAAGTCGGCGCGCCAAGACCCTTCGCGCGCCGGCCCCCATATATAGGAATGGGGTCTCGCAAAAAGTGCTCGCATAAAATCGCCGCGCTGCTATCATAGCGGCTATGGCACAGAAGATCCGTAAGGCGGTCATTCCGGCTGCCGGCTATGGGACGCGCTTGCTCCCTGCCACCAAGGCGATGCCAAAGGAGATGCTGCCGATCGTAGATAAACCGATCATCCAGATCGTCATCGAGGAGGCCGTGGAGGCCGGCATCGAAGAGATCGTCATCGTGACAGGCTGGAACAAGCGCTCCATCGAGGATCACTTCGACTACCCCTTTGCGCTCTCGCGATATTTGCGCGAAGCAGGCAAAGAAAAGCAGGCTGACGAGATAATCCGCATCGCGAACCTCGCAAATTTTGTTTATATACGTCAAAAGGGCCCCTACGGCAACGGCACGCCCATATTGAACGCGCGTTCGGTCATAGGCGACGAGGCTTTTGCCATTCTCTGGGGAGATGAATTCATCCACTCAAACCCGCCGCGGCTCAAGCAGATGATGGAGGTGTGGGATCGCACCGGCATACCCAACATTTCTGCCGTGCGCGTCCCGGAGTCGGCCGTCGGCAAATACGGCATTGCCGACATTTCACCCGTCGAGGCCAACGTATTCAAGATCAACAGCATCATCGAGAAGCCCAAGGTGGGTGAGGCGCCGTCAAATCTTGCCGCGCACGGCGCCTATATCATGCCGCCGCGGCTCTTCGAGATACTTGCCGAAACGCCACCTGGTAAGGGCGGCGAGCTGTGGCTCGTCGACGCGATCTCGAAGCTCGCCAAGGAACAAGATGTGCACGCGGTGGAGATACAAAATGGAAAATATTATGACACCGGCAATAAGCTCGACTACTTGAAGACGGTCGTCGAATTCGCGCTGAAAAACCCTGAACTCAAAACGGAATTCCGTGATTTTCTCAAGGGTTTGACGCTTTAGGTCACTGCTGCACGTGCGGCGGCTGCGCGATGGCTGTCTTTATGGCAGCAATGAGATCGGGCGAGTAGAAGTAATTAGCTAGCTGCTGTTTCCAATCGCGCGCCCCGATGTCGACATCGGCGGGCACGCCGTTACCCTCTATCGGTAAGCCGCCGTCACGCACCGTCAGATACGAGACGAGCAGCATTGCATACGTCTCCTTTGGATCGATGATGGTCGTGAGTGGGTACGTAGCTTCTACCGAGCCCCACCCACGGGATTTGCTACCCACGATGTAGGCAAGGTGCGCGTGCCGCATTGCAGAAGCGGTCAATTCTGCCGTCGATTGTGTCATGCCATCGATGAGAATAGCGATCTCACGAAAACGCGATACCGAGGCGAGCTGCGCAGCCTGCGGCGTACGCTGCGGAACGAACGTACCCTGATGGAAAAGATCGTAGACGTACGTCTGGGGGCCAAAAAAGAGCGACATGAAATTGGTGGTGAAGCTGAGATCGCCGCCGAGATTGCTGCGCATATCGATGATGAGAGAGTTGAGGCCGGGAGTCGTCGATGCGGCATCGAAAAGTGCTGCTAGCTCATACACGGTCGTCGGCGCGATCTTGCTGACACCCACATAGAGCGTATGGCCGCCGATTATGCGGTGCTGCACGGTAGGCTCGGCGCCCGTTTGCTCATAGATCAAGTTGTCTATGGGGTTGCTGAGTACCTGATGCGCATGTTGCACTGCGACCAACTGTTGCTTGCCTTGCGGTGATGTCGTCGCTGACAGGTCAGCACTTTTCGCGGTGAATGCTTGATCTGCTTGCTGCACGCTCGCACCTTTTTGAAGTCCGAGCGCGCCATAGAGGTCTTGTGTCGGGTTCACATTGGCAACGTTGTTCTGAAGCGCGGTTTGGACCTCGCGAGTCATCAGCTCGCCGTGACCCACCGGGGGGAGATTGTAGAGAACGACCTGCAGCGTCCCAACCGCTATGTGCTTTTTCTCATCATCTGTCTTGCCCGCCATGGCGGAAGCGAGCATATCGGCAACGCCCGAGCGCGTAGAAGTAGCAATTGGTGACGCCTTCGGGTCGGTCTTCGCGAGTGAAAGCGCGAAAAATTGCGCCAGGTCACTTTCACTTGCCTTCTGCCAGTAATTTTCCTGGATCACGTCGAACGCCTCCATATCGAAACGCACGTACACGTTTTGCTCTGCCGGTGTTTTGTAGCTCGTCGTCGCCGCGATCTGCGAGGCATGGGAGCGCCACCAATCTGCGCCTGCCATTGAGAATGCGACCAGCACCACGATCACGACGAAGGCCACATAGAGTCGACGCAAAGAGACGCGCATAATGGGACATAATACCAAGAGAACATGGCGTAGTCGGTGGGTGGAGTGTTGGTATCTCTGGACGTGTACACGCGTACGTGCAATAGTGGTGCCATGACATGGATCATCCTAGCGGTCGTTGCCCTCTACCTGCTCGCGTGCATCCGCATTTTGCGACAGTACGAGCGCGGCGTCGTTTTTACGCTGGGCAAATTTACCGGTATCCGCGATGCGGGATTCCGTTTCGTCTTCGTCCCCTTTCAGCAGATGGTACGCGTGTCGCTGCGCACCGTCACGATGCAGATCCCCTCGCAAAAAATAATTACCAAGGACAATGTCTCGATAGACATCGCCGCCGTCGCCTACTACCACGTCACCGATCCAGAAAAATCGGTCATCATGATCGAAAATGTCCAGAATGCGACGAATCAAATAAGCCAGACCACGGTCCGCAACGTCGTTGGCCAATTCTCGCTTGACCAATTGCTCGCGGAGACAAGTAAGATCAATGTGCAGATCAAGAATGTCATCGACGCGCATACCGAACCGTGGGGTGCCGAAGTGACCGCCGTGGAGATAAAAGACATTCAACTCCCCGACAACATGCAGCGCGCGATGGCCAAAGAAGCCGAAGCGGAGCGTGAGCGTCGAGCCAAGATAGTGGCCGCAGAGGGTGAGTTCCAAGCGGCGGTCAAGCTCGGCGAAGCAGCCGATATCATCACTGCGCACCCGGTGGCCCTGCAATTGCGCACCCTCCAGACCATGGCAGAAATTTCGGTGGAGAAAAATTCCACCATCATCTTCCCGGCGCAATTCATGACCACCGTCCAAGAGGCGATCAAATTGCTGAGAACCGACTCCGCGACCAAGTAGTTTGTTGCTGCGGCGGCAAAACGCTGTACACTAGAATTGCGATCAAACGTTATTTTCACTATGGAACAAACAGATCTCTACACAATGACCGTGCCGCCGATGATGAAGACACTCAAGAACCTTTCGGGTATTTTGGATAAACTTTCTGCTCATGCGGCTACCAAGCAGCTCGAGTGGCACGCGCCGGGTATGCAGGAGGGCAATTTGCTGGAATCGCGCCTGATATCCGACCAGTTCCCTTTGATCAAACAAATACAGGTCGCCTGCGACAACGGCAAGGGCGGCGCGGCGCGCCTCGCAGGCATCGAAGCGCCCAAGATGGAAGACAATGAGAAGACCGTGGCTGAGCTGAAGACCCGCATAGACAAGACAATAGAATTTATGAAGACGGTAAAGCCAGAGCAGATCATCGGGCAGGAGGCCCGCAAGGTCAAACTCCCCTACTGGGACAAAGAAATGACCGCTTTTGGTTACGCCACCGAATACCTCATGCCCAACTTCTACTTCCATGTAGCGACCGCGTACTCTATTCTAAGAAAGAACGGCGTCGATTTGGGCAAAATGGACTACATCGGAAGCGTCCCTTTCATCGACTGATGCTCACACACGTCTTTTTCGATCTGGATAAAACCTTGACCGCAAGCCGCTCTCCTATGGCGGCTGCGCATCAAGGGTTGTTCGACCGTTTGTGCGCTCAGAAAGATGTCGTCGTCGTCACGGGCGGAAGCGTGACGCAAGTCCGCGAACAGGTCACTACTCGATTCGATGGTCGTTACTTCGTGCTGGCACAAAGTGGTAATGAAGCAATAGACAAGGCCGGCTCCATGCTTTGGAAGGAGGCACTCTCTCCTGAACAATCAGCAGCGATCAATGCGTTCATTGATAAGAAATTGCAACGTCTTCTTAATATGCAGGTAAGAGACGAACACGACCTTGTCGAACATCGTGGCGCGCAGATCACCTACAGCGTGCTCGGTTTCCACGAAGATGTCGCTAAGAAATATGCCTATGACCCAGACGATTCGAAGCGAGCCGCTGCCTTGGCTGCACTCGCTACCGAGGTCGCAACGCTGAAGGAGATGGGTATTGAGGTGACTCCTGCTGGAACGACAAGTTTCAATTTCATCATCGCGGGCAAACATAAGGGCTTCAATGTTGCGCGTCTCATCAAGCGTGAGGGATGGGAGAAAGACGAATGCGTGTATGTTGGCGACGCGCTCTTCCCCGGTGGCAACGACGAGACAGTGATTGGTGTCATCCCAACGCATGAGGTGAAGGACCCCGACGAGACATTCGAATTCGTGCAAGAACTGTTGGCATCGTAAAAACCCGATATGGTACACTAGCAACCCATGTCGGCTCCCGCACTCAAGATCATCAACCTCAAGAAAACCTACAGCAACGGCACGATAGCCTTGGGTGGCGTGACCCTTGAGGTACCCGAGGGAGACTTTTTTGCACTGCTCGGCCCCAATGGCGCGGGCAAGACGACAATCATCGGCATCTCGACCGGCTTGGTCAACAAGACCTCGGGGCAGATAGAAATATTCGGACACGACGTGGACAAAGAGCCGGAGGTGGCAAAGACATTCATCGGCCTCGTGGGGCAAGAGCTCAATTTCAATCCCTTCGAAAAACCCATCGATATCGTGGTGAATCAGGGCGGCTACTACGGCATCCCGCGTTCCGAGGCACTTCCCCGAGCCAAACAGCTGCTCGAAGACCTCGGCCTCGGCGACAAAATGTACGGTACCGGCATGCAACTAAGTGGCGGCATGAAGCGCAGGCTTATGATCGCCCGCGCCCTCATCCACAAACCCAAATTCCTCATCCTCGATGAACCGACCGCGGGAGTGGATGTGGAGCTGCGCCGCGGCATGTGGGATTACTTGCGCAAGCTCACCGCCGAGGGTCTTACGGTCCTGCTCACCACGCATTACTTGGAAGAGGCAGAGCAACTGGCGAGCCATGTCGCCATCATCAACAAGGGTTCCATCGTCTTGAACGCGCCGATGAAAGAAGTACTCGCGATGCACACCGAAAGTGGCGAAGCACAGAGTGGATATCGTGGGAGCAAATTAGAGGAAGTCTTTTTGCAACTCGTAAAGGAAAAATAATCTATGTCTCCCGCCCAACAATGGACCGCTTTCTATACGATGCTCCGCAAAGATACGGTGCGCATTTTCCGCATTTGGATACAGACCTTCCTCCCCTCCGTTATAACATCGGTACTCTATTTTCTCATCTTCGGTACGGTCCTGGGCTCGCGTATCGGCACTATGCAGGGCGTACCCTACATGCACTTCGTCGTTCCGGGCCTCGTCATGATGGCGATCGTGACCAACGCGTACACAAATGCTTCGTTCACCTTCTTCCAGGCCAAATTTTTTGCGCGCTCGATAGAAGAATTACTCGTTTCCCCCATGCCGCCGTGGCTCATGATCGCAGGATTCGTCTCCGGTGGCGTTATCCGCGGCGTCATCGTCGGCGCGCTCGTGCTGCTCGTGGGCATGCTCTTCACCGGCCTCACGCTCGGCATTAGCAACGCGCTCATCATCCTCTTCTTCGCTGCCCTTACCGCAGTCGTTTTCTCACTCGCCGGCCTCGTCAACGGCGTGTATGCAAAATCATTCGACGGCATCAACATCGTGCCCACCTTCGTCTTGCAACCGCTCATCTACCTTGGTGGCATTTTCTACTCCGTGCACTCGCTGCCGCAGGCTGCGCAGTACGTGACCTACGTGAATCCCCTCTTCTACCTCATCAACGGCTTCCGCTACGGCTTCCTCGGCTTCGCCGACATTCCGCTTTATATCTGCGTCAGCGTCATGCTCGGCCTCATCGCCGTTCTCATCGGTATCAATTGGTATTTGATCCGCACCGGGTTGGGCTTGAAGCAGTAATCTTGATATGTCTCACATACACTAACTTCACGCTATAGCGTAGTTTAAGTGTATGCGTATAAAACAAGAACCGCTTGACCTTCTCCAAGGATTGCCACATGGCGGTTCCCGTGCAGGCAAGCGGTCAATCAGGACCATTCGATGAACTCGACTTCTTCAGTCGGATCGATATCTTCAACCGGACTAAATTCGTCGAAGTACCAATGTTCTTCGACCTTCACAACGCCTCGCTGCTTTCCTTGCCAGGGAAAGGTGCAAAACTCACCGGAATCGCGTTTGTAAACAGGGAACCTGGGGCCCATGAGTCGCTCCAGTTCCCCTATGGTCGTTCGTGCCATCCGATCCTCTCCAAACTGCAGTGAACAATCTAACTCTTTGCAATTTCTTTTGCAAGACCGATGTAATTCTCTGGCCGCAAATCCTTCAACCGTTTTTTAATGTCATCGCCAACATTAAGGCCATCGATGAACGTGTGTAAGTCGTCCAACATTATTTCTTTGCCACGCGTCAATTCTTTTAGCTTTTCATATGGCATTTCAGCGCCGCTTGCGCGAAGGATTGTTTGGATGGCTTCAGCCAAGACTTCGGGATGTGCCTGCAATGCTTCGAGCATCGCTTGCTCGTTGACCGATATTTTACCGAACCCTTTCAGAAGTGAACGGTATGCAATGAGCGTGTGGGCGAAGGCTGCTCCCGTGCTGCGGAGCACGGTGGAGTCCGAGAGGTCACGCTGGAGCCGTGAGATGGGAAGTTTGCGGCTGAAGTGTTCGAAGAGCGCGTTCGCAACGCCCAGATTGCCCTCGGCATTCTCGAAGTCTATCGGATTGACCTTGTGCGGCATCGCCGACGAGCCTACTTCACCTTCCGTCACTTTCTGCACGACCCATCCGTCGCTGATGTAGCGCCACATGTCTTGCGAGAAATCTATCAGGATAGTGTTGATGCGGCGCATGTTGTCGAACATTTCGGCCAATGTGTCGTGCGGCTCTATCTGGGTCGTGATGGGATTCAACTCGAGCGTGATTTTGTAACCGATGTTGAGATCGGCGATAAATTTCTGCGCGAAGGCAGTCCAATCTACATCGGGCAGCGCTACGTGGTGTGCATTGTAGTTGCCAGTGGCACCGGCGAATTTGACGAGGACACTGCGAGATTTTAGTTGTTCAAGCTGCCGCATAAGACGCGCCTCGAATACCCGCATCTCTTTGCCGAACGTCGTCGGACTCGCCGGCTGGCCGTGCGTGCGTGCAAGCATCGGTGTTGCTGCGTGCTTGTCGATGGCGAAGCCTAGGCTCGCGACAATTTTCTCGACATCGGGGATCATCACTGCTTGCAATGCACCTCGCAGCATGACGCCATATGCGACGCTGTTGATGTCTTCGGAAGTGAGACCGAAATGCACCCATTCTGAAATATCCCCCATTGAACCACCTTCAAGTTTCTTCTTTATGTAATACTCGATCGCTTTCACGTCGTGATTCGTCTCCTTCTCGATCTTCTTCACTTCTTGCGCCTCCTCGGTGGAAATGTGCGGTATCTGCCGCAATATCGTCGTTTCCTCCGCACTCAATGTGCGCACAACGCCAGCACCTGAAAGCGCGATAAGGTATTCAGTCTCGACGAGCAGCCGCGCGCGAATGAGCCCGAATTCGCTGAAGTGCTCGGTGAGCTCAGAAGCGACCGAGCGGTAGCGGCCGTCTATCGGACTAATTGCAGTTAAGGGTTCAAGCGGCATAAGAATAGTTTTCAGGTGTCAGGTTACAGGTTTCAGAGAATTGCATAAGCTCGAAGATTACTTTCAATCCGCGGGATGATGGGTTCTGCGCCGGGAACGAATTTCTCGCCGGTGATCTGCTCATACATCTCAATGTACCGGCGCGAGAGTTCTTGCACAAGCTCCTCCGGTGCCTCAGGAAGCGTGGAGTCTTTGTAGGGATCGGAATGTTCTTTGAACCACAGGCGCAGAAATTCTTTATCGAAACTCTTGGGCTCGGTGCCGGCCGCGAGGCTCTCTTCGTATCCTTCCACTTGCCAGTAGCGCGATGAATCTGGTGTATGAATTTCGTCGATCAAAACCAATTCGCCATTCTCTTCGGTGCCGAATTCGTATTTCGTGTCGACGAGAATGAGCCCGCGTTTCGCTGCGAGTTCTTGGCCGCGAAGAAAAAGGCGCGTAGCAGTGTCTTTCACATTCGCGAGCAGTTCGGGCGTGATGAGCCCCTCTTCGATCATCTGCGTGGTGGAGATGGCACGGTCGTGCGTATCCTCTTTGGTCGTCGGATCAAATACGGGCTGTGGCAATTTGGTATTTTTCTTCATGCTGTCCGGCAACGTCAGGTCTCCAAAAGCGCGCTGCCCTGCTTGGTAGCGCGTCCAGATCGCGGTATCAGTCACGCCCGTGAGATAGCCGCGCATCACCGCCTCCACAGGAACCATGTTGCATTTTCTAGCTACGGTTACGTTGGGGTCAGGAATCTCAATAATGTGATTCGGAACAATGTCCTCTGTCACCTGAAACCAGTAACCTGAAACCTGATTCAAAACCTGCCCCTTGTGCGGCACATGCGCGATGATGCGGTCAAAAGATGAATGCCTGTCAGTTGAAATAAGGATCAGGTTGCCTTGGCCTGAGCCCGTCGAAGGCTCATAGATATCGCGCACCTTTCCTACCTTTTTCTTACCGAGAAATGTGAAGTCTGTCTGTTTCAGTACTTCAGTCATACGTCACTGTACATCAAATACAAGTTCTTGTCCAGGAGCTTCCGTGCCACGGCTCCAAATCCCGATTTTTTTCTCCTCGACGATACGTCCGGCGATCTTGGCATTGATGCCGTTCTGCACCGCTGCCCCAACCACTAGTTCCGGCTCTGGGGTTATGAGCAGCATGCCTTGCCCCATATTCCACGTACCGTAGGCGTCGACATCGCTCACCGCTCCGGTTTTTTGGCAATACGACATGACGGGTGGCGGGTCAAACAGATTATCGAGACGCGCACCAAAACCGCTCGGGCGGAGTATGCGCGCCAATTTCTCTCGCACGCCACCTCCGGTGATGTGCACGACGCCGTGGATCTCGGTCGTGCCTTCCGTATGGAATCCTCCATGTAATCCCACGACGAAGCGCGAATAAATTCTGGATGGTCTAAGCGCTGCAAGACCGAGCGTTGTATCCTCGAACGGTGCTTTGTGCCACTCATCGCCATGCGCCTCTCCAAAGATCTTTCGCACGAGCGACCAGCCGTTGCAGCGGAACCCTTCTTCGCGCAAAGCCACGATCGAATCGCCCACTTTGATCTCCTGCCCCGTGAGCAATTTTTCTTTGCGCGCGAACCACAGACACGCGGCACCCCAGTGGTACGGGAAATCGCCCCAGCCGCGCACCATGTCACCCATCTGAACGATCTCACCGTTGATGATCGCCACGCCTGCCTCATCTGCAGCAGCTATGTAACCCGCTGCCAACTCACGAACGATCGGGAGAAATTTCTCGCTCTGACCGAGCGTCTTTAGATCAAGATTCGTGCCGACCAAGACAGGCTCTCCGCCGCGCACGATGGCGTCGTCGCAGACCATGGCAAGCAGATCAAACGCGATGGTGTCGTGCTTACCTACCCGCTGCGCGATCTCCACCTTGGTCCCCGCCGTGTCGAAGCCCACCGACATGAAACTGCCTTCGGGAAGCTTTGAGACATCAACCATGCGCAGGCCGGAAAAATCGTCGAACGGGGTAACCACATCGCCGATGAGTCCCGCGCGATTTTTGAACGTGCGCTTCGATGCCTCATACATGATGCGCGACGCTTGTGCTTCGATGGTCACATCAACTCCCGCTTGTGCATATGCGTTTGTCTCACTCATATCTTTCCCGCTTTTCGTAAGTCGACGAAATAGCCAACGGCTTCCTTAGTACGGGTCGAACCCGGCAACGCCTCAAATGCTTCCGGCATGATCCACTTATATTCGTCGTGCTCCCAGCTTATATGTACGTCGCCTTCGGGCGCTGCGGCCACGTAGTAGACGGTCGTCCAGTGTTCGCCAAGTTGATTGATACGCGCGATGGCGTGGAACACGCGCGGCGACATAATATCGAGACCGGTTTCTTCTTTGGTCTCACGTATAGCACCCTTATCAGCCTCCTCCCCGTGATCGAGTATCCCGCCGGGCAAGTCCCAGCCCAGCGGGTTTGTCGGCGCGTCTTGGCCGCGCAGCAAGGTGAGCATCTTGCCGTCTGGCCGCAGAATTACAGCTTTGGTTGCAACGAGGAACACTTCTTTTTTATCGGCTATCGTCACCGAGTGCGCAACCATTTCGCTCATACCCGGTCAGTAGAATGTGCCTTTGCGGCAGCCACAGGTGCGCTGCCGCGGTGCGGTCGGAAAAAATCTGAATGCTGTGCTTTGTCGAACTGTTGAGCTTTTTTCATGCGTTGTTGAACCTAAGGCACATTGCACTACCGGGTCATATCAAACCCACGTCTTCCAGATATTTTTTAAAACCTTTTTCTTGCAGTTGCTGATCTTTGGCAGCGATATCACTTGCCATTTTTTCTTTGTACGTTCTCACTTTCTGCAAGACGGCAGGGTCTCCCGCACCGATGATCTGAGCCGCGAGGATACCGGCATTCTTGGCGCCGTTGATCGCAACGGTGGCGACCGGAATGCCCGGCGGCATCTGAACGGTCGAAAATAATGCGTCGACGCCTGCGGTCGTTTTATTCATGATGGGGACACCGATGACGGGGAGCGGTGTGTGTGCCGCAACGACACCGGCAAGGTGCGCGGCGCCTCCGGCGCCGCAGATGAACGCTTTGTATCCGGCTGTTTCGCTCGCGCGCACGTACTCGACGACTGCCTCGGGCGTGCGATGCGCCGAAAGCGTGTGCACCTCAGAGCCGATGCCGAGCTCATCCAATATTTTTGCGGCTTCCTGCATGATCGGGAGGTCGGAATCCGAGCCCATTATGATGCCGACCTGTGCTGTGTTCATCCCGTTAGAAGCAGTGGACGAGTGGGGATTTTTCATGTTGATGTTGATTGACTACAGGTTGCTAAAAAAGCCGGATCGGAATGTCCCCTTGCTTCTCGCCCTGCTTCTAACGGGATTCATGCGAAGTAGTGTACCGCATTCCTGAATAATTGCAGGCCAGGACCCTCCGCGGGCACCTGAGCCCCGTCCCGAAAATGCCGTTCTTTGAGATATGTCCAGTGGGGTAAATGAAAAAATGAGACGGCGCGCTCCGGATGCGGCATCATGCCCAGCACGCGGCCCTGCCGCGCCGAGACTGCAGCAATATTGTCGAGTGAGCCGTTGGGATTCGCCGGCAGCTCAAAATGACGCGTGATCTCGCCTTCGGTATATCGCAAGGCAATGGCGTTATCTGTTTTTAACTGCGCGAGCGTTTCTTGGGGCGCATAATATTTTCCTTCTCCATGCGCGATCGGCAGACTTAATCGCTCCATATCCTTGAGCCATGGACTCTTTCCGGTGACCTCCAGATCGACCCAACGACAGAGATACCGGCTGCCGCCTGCCCGACCTTCGGGCGGGTCATTTCCGATGAGCGCGCCGGGCAACATACCCGCGCTGGTCAAGATCTGGAAACCATTGCAGATACCGATCATGAGCGTACCGCGCTGCAGAAATGTCTCCAATTCATCTCCCAAATGCTGCCGTACCCGGTTGCCGTAGGCTTTGCCAGCGCCGGTATCATCGCCGTACGCAAAACCGCCCCCAAAAACAAGCATATTGGCTTTTTTCAGGATGCTCGGTTTCGCGATGATGTCGTTGAGATGAATGATATCGGCCGTGGCACCGACGGACTCGAGCGCAGCCTTCGTCTCATCCTCACAGTTGAGGCCGTAGCCGGAAAATACGATCGCGTATGGTTTTTTCATATTATTTATATAGTGAGCATGTCGAACTACCAATCTTTGAAAAACGAGCGGTAGGCTTTGGTAAGTTCCGTAAGATCGAGTTCCACGGTCGACCCAGGAAGCTTGAGCGAGATCGAGTCCGCTTGGGCAACCTCCCCGATCCATGTCAAGGCGACGCCTTGACAAATTTTCTCGAAAGCGACCTGCGAATTACGTGGCACCGAGACGAGGATGCGGCCTTGAGATTCCGAGAACAACAGACTTTCTGCCTGCCTTGCTTCTCCTGCAGTATTCGTAACATCGATCTGCGCGCCAAGCCTGCCAGCAATTGCGGATTTCGTGAGCGCAACACCAAGGCCGCCGCGCCCTAAGCCAAGCGCCGACGTGACGAGCTCTCGCTGTATCGCTTCGCAAAGCGCGTCGTATGCTTTCGCGTTCTTCTGTGGGTCCACAATTGGCAGCGAACTTCCCGACCTATCCTGCATGGTGAAATATTCCGAAGCGGCGAGTTCGTCGCGGGTCTCGCCGATGAGATACACCAGATCGCCGACGCGCTTGAAGTCGATGGTCATCGCCTTGGAAATATCGGGCATGACGCCGATAGCCGAGATGAGGAGCGTGGGCAGCGCAGCGATATCGACTTTATTGCCGCTTTCATCGAATCCTTTGAAGTCATTGAACATCGAATCCTTCCCAGAGATGAACGGCGTGCCGTAGGCAGTCGCAATGTCGTAACACGCCCGTGCTGCCTCCTTAAGCTCATAGAGTCGCCCCGGTGTATCGCTCGAAGACCAGCAGAAATTGTCGAGAATGGCGAGGTAATCGCGCGACGCGCCCGCGCACACGGCATTGCGCACGGCCGTGTCGATCGCGGCTGCAGCCATCGCATATGTATCGAGCTGTGAATACCAGGGCGCGTAGCCGTGAGAAAGCACGATGCCTTTTGGAGAGTCGGGTAAGGGCTGCAAGACGGCTGCATCCGCATTCACACGACCGCGTCCGTGCAAGGGCTTGGTGATAGCGCTCGCCTGCACCTCGTGGTCGTATTGCTGCGAAATGAAAGCTATCGAGCCTACGGAAGGACGTGTGAGCATACTCAACAACGCCGCATCTAGCTGAGGTGGCTCGGTATTCTGAGTGGGTGCAACACCTACAACTTCAGGTTTTTTGCTCGTTTGAAGTGCGATCGGTCGACCCTCGTGGAGAAACTCGAGCTCCATATTCATCACTTCCTTGTTGTTGAAGCGGACGATGCATGCGCCCGACTTGGTGAACGTGCCGATACGCGTTGCTTCCACATCATGTCGGTCGAATATTTTTTTAAGCGCGGCCCAATTTTTCTTGGGTACCGCAAGCGTCATGCGTTCTTGTGATTCTGATATCCATATCTGCCACGGTGCGAGACCCGGGTATTTGAGCGGGACTTTTTCGAGGTCCACTTCACAGCCTCCGGATTCGCGCGCCATTTCGCCTATCGAGCCCGAGAGACCACCGGCGCCATCGTCGGTGATACTGCTATACAGACCCTTATCGCGCGCCTCGCGGATGAGCGCATCGGAGAATTTTTTCTGCCTGATGGGGTCGCCGATCTGCACTGCGGTCGCCGGGGAGCCGCTTGAAAGCGATTCTGAGGAGAAGGTCGCGCCGTGAATGCCGTCGAGCCCGACCCTACCGCCGATCATAACGATATAATCGCCAGGTTTTGCCTTTTTCTCGTACAGCTTACGGGCTCCTTTCTTCCGGGGGATCAATCCCACGGTACCACCAAAGACGAGTGGCTTGCCACGATACGAAGGATCTACCGCGACGAACCCAAGCGGAGTGGGAATGCCGCTCTGATTGCCGCCCGCATTGATGCCTCGCACGATGCCTTCGAGGATCCGGCGAGCAGGTAAAAGTGGTTGTCTTTTTTTTAGCGCTTGCCCCTCCGAAGCCTTTGGCGAAGGGGGGTCGCGGAACAATTCGCGCGCATCGCTTGGATCGGCGACACAAAATCCGTACGTATTGGCGATAGGCCGAGCGCCGAGCCCAAAGCCGAGGCAATCGCGGTTGACGCCGACGATCGCGGTCACTGAGCCACCGAACGGGTCAAGGCCAGATGGCGAATTGTGCGTCTCCACTTTGTGCGTGATGAGATATTTCTCATCGAACGCGATAGCACCAGAATTATCCTTGAACACCGATACACAAAAGTCCTGTTCTCCGTTCTCTATTTTCTGTTCTCTAATTTTTTCTGTCGCACCTTTGATGTAGCGGCGGTAGATGCCCTCCTTTATCTCATCGAGTGGGTCGTTGAATATCGTGTGCTTGCAGTGCTCCGACCATGTCTGCGCGAGCGACTCTAATTCCACATCGGTCGGATTCCTACCGAGCTTTTGAAAATGATCTCGAATGGCATGCAGCTGTCCGAGTGAAAGCGAGAGCGGTCCCCTGCGCGAACCACCTGCCCTGAGCCCTGTCGATGGGTCGGCGTTTTGGATCCCTTGCTTGCCGAGAACCTCAAGCTCTGCGTCGGTGACATTTAGATCAATATCGTCGGCGCGGATCACTTCGTGCAAGTTCACTTTGGGCACGACTATTGGAAAACTGTTTTCTGCCCCAAAAACAGTTGCCCGCTCAATGAGCGGGTTGTAAAGCTCTTGCGCCATTTTTTCTGTCTCCTCCCGCGAGAGCGTACCATCGAGGAACAAAAAATAAGATGAGTACACATGCTCGCCTGCCCCAAATGTCCTGCCGGTAAGATCTTCGATCATCTCCTGCACCGTGTTGCCAAGGTTGTCCGTCACGCCGGGCAGATACCCTATTTCTATCACGTACGAAAATTGTTGCGGAGTCGGAATGTCATCGATGGCATAATTCTCTATCACTTGATTCGCCAGCCGCTCCGCAGCACTGTGTATTTCAGTATCAGAAAGCTGCACATCCACCGTGTAGACCTGCACGCAAGACACCGCAGCAAGACTGCTCTGCGGGTAAAGCGATTTGAGCGTATGGAGGTATCCGCGTGCCCGTGCGTCTTCCCCTGTGGTGGAAGCGACGGCTATGCGGTGCGTCATGACCCACTATACTGGCATTCAATTGGAAAATCAAACTGCATGCGGTAAGGTGCCCCCATGGTCAAACGACCCAAGCGCGAGGCATTGCTTCTGCCACAACTCTTAAAGAAGATCGCGCCGCAACTCGGTGCCCGCGTCATCGTCGAGCCGCAGTGGGGTGTGGTCGGGCAGATTACTTTTGCCAGCGGTAAGAAGAGCTACTTTCGTTACAATACGCTCGATCTCAATCCAGTGGGTGCATCCGACGTGGCCAAAGACAAAGATTACGCTACTTTTTTTATGCGCAAGATGGGTTACCCGACCGTGCCAGGCCGGGCTTTTTACAGCGATGAATGGTGCGAGACGATCGGGTCGAAGCAAGATGCAAAAGCGGCGGCGCGCTACGCGCGCCGCATCGATTTCCCTGTCTTCGTCAAGCCCAACAGTGGCAGCCAGGGCGTTGGCGTCTCGCAAGTGCACAATGCGCGCCAGCTGGGATCCGCACTGCGGATGATTTTCAAACACGATCGCGTCGCGCTAGTACAGAAGCCCGTCGTTGGACGCGACTACCGTATCGTCGTCTTGGACAACGAAATTATTTCCGCGTATGAGCGCATTCCACTCAATGTCGTCGGCGATGGTCGCTTGACCATTGCTCAGCTGCTCAAAAAGAAACAGCGAGTATTCGTCGTCAGCAGTCGCGATACGCGCATCAAGCCCAATGATCCCCGCATCAAAAACAAGCTCCAAAATCAAGGACGGTCCTTGATTTCGAAACCTTCGCGTGGCGAACGGGTCTTCCTTCTCGACAACGCGAACCTCTCCGCCGGCGGCGATGCCGTCGACGTGACGAACACCATTCATCCTGATTTTAAAAAACTCGCCATCAAACTCACCTGCGACATGGGCCTGCGCCTGTGCGGCGTCGATGTAATGGTGTCAGGCAGCATTTCAGATGCCCCTCAAAAATATTGGATCCTCGAAGTCAACGCCGCCCCCGGCCTCGATCATTATGTGAAAACAGGAAATGCGCAGCAAAAAATCGTGGAGGAAATGTATTTGAAAGTCTTGAAAAGTCTCGCGCGGACTTGACTTGACTCGACACGTCTCTTGTGGTTAGAATACGCCTTGGCTGGACGAAGCCTTGCGGCTTTCGGCCAAAAAAGTGAAACAAGAATCTGAAGTGGGAGTGGGGTAAGTGGCTGAAACGAGGTTCACGAGACAGTACTACCTCTTGGTGGTGCTGCTCTATGGTGGCGTCAACGCAACGGCCGCCATCTACACGCAGTATCTGCTTTTCAAAGGCTTCGATACGTCGGACGTCTACCTGATCCGTCTGATGTATTACGTCGTGTTGGTGCTAGTCGAATTTCCGACTGGACTCCTGGCCGACTGGCTCGGCCGGAGAACGCTCGTCATGGCATCTTGCGTGCTGTCCATGCTGAGCGTGTTGCTCTACGCATTTTCGGACGCGCTGGGTTGGTTCATTGTCGCGGAAGTGCTCGTTGCACTTGGTCAGGCGTGCGCTAACGGTGCCTGTGAGTCGTGGTTCGTCGATCAGATCGACTATCACGGCGGTGACAATGGCGCTGCACGTCTCCGCTCACGCTTTTCAAAGGTGTGGGTGATCAAACACTTTGCATCGCTTTTCGCGGGTGCAGCGGGTGGATGGATCGCGGACGCGTCCATGATGTATCCATGGCTTCTCGCAAGCGTCGCCTTCGGAGCCGGCTTTTGCTTCTCGCTCCTAGGCATGCGGGAGGACGGTTTCGTCAGGAGAAAGCTTTCGCGCCAAGAGGCATGGACGGATTTGAAGCATCGCGCGCGGACGAGCTTCAAATACGGAACTACGAACAGCGACATGCGGTTCCTAATGGTGACAATTTTCAGTCTCTACGTCACCCTCATGGCACCGAATCTCATGTGGCAGCCATTCTTCGCTCAGTGGGTTCCTGACAAGTTTTCGTTGGGTCTTATCTGGGCCGGCAGCTCGGCGTTCCTCATGCTCGGATCGATGTTGGCACCGCTCCTCGCGAACGGACTTGCCAATGAGCGGAAAGCTATGCTCATCTGCTGCGGCGTTATCGGCGTCGGCATGATGGGTGCGGCCTCGCTGTCGTTTCCGCTCGCTTTGGTTGTGTACTTTATCTATCAAGGCGGACGCGGCGCGTTCAGTGCGACGAAAGATCCGTTCATGCACCACAGCATAGGGAGGAACGGCAATAAAGAACGACGCGCCGCGATCTCGTCGTTTGAGTCCATCGCGTACCATTCCGGCGGCGCAATAGGCCTCTTGGCTTGGGGCACGCTTGGACGCAATGTACCGATCGAGACGGCGTGGAAGATATCAGGGATCATCCTGCTCTGCTGCGTGCTCGCTTTGGTGGTCAGACAATTACTGCGGGACCGGGCAAGAGCCCGGTTACCCGCAAGAGCGCACTGATTGCCGGCTAGTCACCCCACCCGACTTATCCTCTACCTCGGAGAAACCCTGACGGGCCACTCCGAGGTCCTTCGTTTTATGCCCGCTCAAGATCCACAAATGTATACTTCAACCCATTCCATTCATGCTCCTGCTCAAATACTTTTTTGGTGAATTCATTTTCATACCGCGGGAAGAATGAATCGGCTGGAGCTTCGACATCAATGAGAGTCAGGTACAGTTTGTCGATCACTGGAAGCGCTCGCTTGTATAATTCTGCTCCCCCGCCGATGTGGATCTCATCCGCTCCCGGCTGCTTTTTTGCCACCTCTATCGCCTCTTCAAGCGATCCTGCATACAACACTCCGCCAGAAATCAAGGACCGTCCTTGATTTGGGTTGTAGGTCAGAACAATGTTGGTGCGCCCCGGCAGCGGACCACCCACGTAGCCGACGATCGATTCAAAGGTCTTACGGCCCATGATGATGGGATGTCCTTCGGTGAGGCGCTTGAATCGCTTCAAGTCCTCGGGAATGTGCCAGAGTAGTTTGTTGTCTTTCCCGAGTTCGCGGTTGCGACCGATCGCCACTACGGCGGAGATCTTGCTTTGCATGTTGGCTACGCGGCAACAGCAGAAACGGGGATGCCTGTGCGGATCGCTTTTTTGATGCTATTGCGAGGCATTTGCAAGGATACGAAGAGAATCTCAATGCCAAGTGCTCGGCCTTTTTTATCAACGTCAACAAGAATAGAATCACTTATCTCGATCGTTTTAAAGACCTTCCCGCTCTTGACGCGGATACTCATCGCATCGGCCTCTTTATTGTAGGTAGCTTTCATAGGTAGTATGCGGTGATTATAACATATTCGGTTTTGCCACGAACCCGAAATTGGAAGAATCTCTTAACATGCCGAGTGGTCTTTTTTTAATTTCTTGAGATCGCCCTTAAAGACGAGTTTCATCTCCGCTGATTTTTCTTTGCCACCTTTGTCCACCACGTCTTTCCCATGCCAGCGGCTCTTCTTGGTCTCCACCGGATGCGAGAGTTCTTCGAAAACGATCTGGCAGAAGCGCTCGCCCGGATGGAGCTCAATGACCTGCGAGCGTGTGTTGTTGCGGATCGGGAGCGTGAGCGGTCCCTCGTAGCCGCTGTCGATGATGCCGGTGAGATCCACCGAGAGCCCCTTCCTATTGACCGACGAACGCGGATAGAGCACGGCCATTACGTCGTTGCCGAGTTTGATGGTCTCGAATGTGGAGACGAGCACGTATTCCTCGGGCAAAAGTTCAAATGATTGCCCCTGCTCTAATTCGATGATGTCGAAATATTCGGGCCCGTGATCTTTCAAGGGGTCTATAGAAAGCGCCTGCCGACCCTTGTCGGTCATCCGCCACACTTTTGGTATAAGAAAGGTAAACCCGAGCCGCAGATCCACTGCATGCATCTGCAATTGGAATCGGTCGAGCCCGGGCGAAAAAGCAATGCTTCCGCTCTTCACCCGCTCCAGTATCTCCTGTTTGGTCAACACCGCCATGGGGGCATTCTACATGGCCTTTTAAAAACAGAGAACCCGCCGACCCGAGCCGACGGGGACTCTAGTAGACGGGTGCTCGAACGGTCGGCTAGAGAATGAACACCTGCGACAGTTTGTTCGGATCATCGGTAACACCAACCCGCTTGCCGTTCCGGATCGCTTCCGACGTAATCTTGAACAGAGCCACGCCGCGTCTCAGCACTTCGCTTTTCGTCATGCCGGCGTCTCGTGCCATTGCTGTGAACTCATTGTGCAGCCCGACGGACATGTCCATCGTGTAGCGGATCCTTCGATTGCTCATCAACTTCCTCCTAGCCGAAAAAGCAGGGCCAACGCCATTAGACTATTTCAGAGCACAATTTGCAAACCGCTAATCGCGGGGAGCGGCTGGTACTGAGCCATGATGGGGCCGGCGATTTCTTCGACCAATTTAATGTCTTTTTTCTCTGCCCTATCAAACGTGTTTTTTGGAAGCACGACTTTGATCGGTTTGTGGTCGTTGGTGCGCTTTAGCATTTCCTCCACCGCCTTGTACTGATTGTCGTACACGTGCGCATTGGAGATAGAGTGGCTGTAGACGCCGACGCCGACGCCTAATTTTTGCGCGAGGATGCATTGCAAGAGCGCGAAGCCGGCGACGTCGGCCGGAAAGCCGAGCACCATGTCATTGGAACGCACCATGTTGTGCAGATGCAGGCGGCCGCCGATGATGTTGACCGTGAAGGGGTACGGGCACGGCACATTGGCCTTCTTGGTGCCACCGAGGCCGTCGGAGGCCGGATCCCACGTGACGATGACGCCGTGGCGCGAAGTCGGATCTTTTTTGAGCAATTTGACGAGAAGGCCAAGTTGGTCTCGACCGAAGTGTTTGCGCCAGCGGTAGCCGTAGGCCACCGTCACTGTGTCAGCGGGATTGGTGAATGCATCCCAGATTTTCGTAAAATCACGCAGAAAATCAGCAGGCTTGCGCGCGCCGGAGATGAACCAGATCTGCTCGGCGACGAACATCTTGATCGGGATTTTGCGCAGCGTGAGGATGGGAAAGCCATCCTTCTCGATGTCGATAGAGAAATGCATGCCGGGCACTGCGCACACCTCATGCCCCGTCCGTGCATTTTTCTCGCGCACGCCTTCGGTGATGATGCGCCGCAGCATGTCCTGGTACATTGAATCGAACTTCGTCATGATGCTATATTGTCATGCATGGCAAAAATTGACTACCCCTACCTACCCGAAGATCGAGAGATCATGTACGTGGCGGCCGATAACCCTTTCATGCGGGAAGCGCGCGAATATGCTCGACAAAACGCGCTCGATGACACGCAAAAAATAGGGGCGGTTGTCGTGAAAAACGGCGAAGTCATCGGCCGCGGGGCCAACGGCAGCGACTATCACAAAACGCATGAGTGCGAGCGCGTAAAGCGCGGCATCCCGACCGGCGAGCAGTATGAACTGTGCGAAGGGTGCCATCCCAAGAACCACAGCGAGCCGCGCGCGATAGCCGATGCAAAGAAAAACGATCACGACCCGCAGGGCGCTGATCTCTATCTCTGGGGCCACTGGTGGGCGTGCGAGCCCTGCTGGAATGCGATGATCGCGGCAGGTATTAAGAATGTCTATATGATGGAAGGGAGCGAGAAGTTGTTCAACAAAAATCATCCAGACAACTTGCTCGGCCGCCAGTTTGCCTAAGCGCCCGCTGTAGTACAATCGCAGCATGGCTCAAGGTTTGCTTATCGACATCGAAGGCGCCGACGGGAGCGGCAAGACCGAGCAGGCCAAGCGGCTCTACGAGCGATTGCAAAAGGAGGGACATGCGGCCGCATATTTTGATTTCCCGCAATACGAAAGCACGCGCATCGGCAAGCTCATCGGCGAACTACTCGCGGGCAAGCACGGTGATTTTATGGTGTCCCCCGCCTACCTCTCCGCACTCCCCTACGCGATCGATCGCGCCAGCGCGCGCGAGCGATTGCAGGCCGCGCTCGAGCGAGGCGATATTCTCGTGTCCAACAGATACACGCCGAGCAATCTCGCGCACCAGAGCGCTAAGCTTCCCAAAGACGAGCAACCCGCGCTTGTCGAATGCATCGAGGGTATCGAGTACGGTGACCTCCAGATCCCTCGCCCTGATCTCGTCTTCTACCTCTCGGTGCCTACCGATATTTCCTCCGACCTCATCGGCAAAAAGGATAAACGGAATTACTTGGGCGAAGAGAAGCGAGATCTCGCCGAACGCAACATCGCGCACCAGGACCGCACCCGTGCCGCATATCTGCGTCTCGCGCAGGAAAAAGGCTGGCGCGTGATCGAATGCGCGCCGGAAGGAAAGATGCGACAGCTCGGGGATATTCACGACGACATATGGAATGTTATTCTCAAGTTCTTGAGAACATTAGAATAAGAAGTTATGGACTTCAACGAATACCAAATACTTTCGTCGCGCACCGCCACGTTCGAAGGGAAAGTCGGCGAATACAAGCTCATGTATCTGTGCCTCGGGCTCGCTGGCGAGAGCGGTGAGGTGATCGAAAAGATCAAGCACGTTATACGCGACCAGGAAGGAGTCATAACCGACGACAAGCGCGAAGGTATTAAAAGAGAGCTCGGCGACGTGCTCTGGTACATCGCGCAGCTTGCCCGCACGTGCGATCTTACGTTCGACGACGTGGCGCAAACGAATATTGCAAAGTTGGCAGATCGACACAAACGTGGTGTCATCAGGAGCGAGGGTGACAGCCGTTGAGGGATGGTATCATAGGCACTTACCGGCAACGTAGAGCGAGCGAAATGAAAAAATCTTTTTTATTTCCGAGCCGAGGCGCCGGAAAGATTTATTAAATCTTAACGGCGTGCGTTTTTTATATTTTTAATCATATGGCAGAGTTGTATCCGTTCATCAAAAAACAAGACGGGGAGATCTACACGGCCCTCCAGGGCGAAGAGAAGCGGCAGGCCGAAGGGCTCGAATTGATACCTTCGGAAAACTATGTCTCGAAGGCCGTCCGCGAGGCCAACAGCTCGAATCTCACCAACAAATATTCCGAAGGCTACCCCGGCAAGCGCTACTATGGCGGCCAACAGTACACCGACATCGTCGAAGATATCGCCCGCGACCGGGCCAAACAGCTCTTCGATTGCAAGTTCGCCAACGTCCAGCCGCATGCCGGCGCTCCTGCCAATGTCGCGATGTACTTCGCCCTCCTCGAACCGGGCGACACCATCCTCGGCATGGATCTCTCACACGGTGGCCACCTCACACACGGGCATCCGGTGACCTATCTCACCAAGATCTTCAACTTCGTCCGCTACAAAATGAAGAATGTGGACACGGGCGAGATGGATTACGACGAGATGCGCGCGGTCGCCAAGCGCGAGAAGCCCAAGATGATACTCGCCGGCTACTCGGCGTACCCGCGCGAATTGGATTATGCGAAGTTCGTCGATATTGCTAAAGAGGTGGGCGCCATCACCGTGATGGACGCCGCACACATCGCCGGTCTCATCGCAGGCAAGGCGTGCAAGAATCCATTCGACTACGGATTCGACGTAATCACGACCACCACGCACAAGACACTCCGCGGCCCGCGCGGGGGCATGATCCTCACGCGCGAGAGCGAAGATATCGCCAAGAAAATCGACAAATCCGTCTTCCCTGGCTTCCAGGGTGGCCCCATCATGAACACCATTGCTGCCAAGGCCGTGGCCTTTGGCGAAGACCTGCAACCGAGCTTCAAGATCTACGCTGCACAGATCATCAAAAATGCGCAGGCAATGGCTCAGGTATTTGAAGCCAACGACATCCGCATGATCACTGGTGGCACAAGCAACCACCTTATCCTCGCCGATGTGTTCGGCTCGCTCGGTATCAGCGGCCAAGAGGCGGAGAATGTGCTCGACGAGGTCGGCATCACGCTCAACAAAAATTCCATCGCCGACGACACGCGCAAGCCGATGGATCCCTCCGGCATCCGTTTTGGCACGCCTGCGATCACCACCCGCGGATTCAAAGAGCAAGAGTGCAAGCGGGTCGCCGAGCTCATGGTGGAAACGATGAAAAAGAAAGACGACAAGAAGACCCACGAAGCTGTGCGCGAAGAGATCCGCGCCATGTGCAAGCGATTCCCCATCCCCGACTCGTTCGTATAAAGGCATTGGCCGCGTAGACAGGAGCATGCTAGAGTTTTGACCGCTCCAAGTTCTTTGACAGGCAAAGGACTTCGGCGAACCGCAGGAGGCAGACGTGCCCAGAAACGACTATGACTTCATTCGAAACCAGGATGCGGCGGTATTTCGCGCCATCATGGGTGAAGAAAACCGTCAGCACAACATCATCGAACTTATTGCGAGCGAGAATATCGTCTCGCGGGCGGTCCTCGAGGCGCAGGGCTCGATGCTGACCAACAAGTACGCCGAGGGTTATCCCGGCCGACGCTACTACGGCGGCTGTGGCTTCGTCGACATCGCCGAGAAGTTGGCGATCGAGCGGGCATGCAAGCTGTTTGGCTGCAGCTTCGCCAACGTCCAACCGCATGCGGGCGCCCAGGCCAATGAGGCGGTATTTCTCGCCCTGTTGAACCCCGGCGACACCATACTCGGCATGTCGCTCGCGGCCGGCGGACATCTGACCCACGGTGCCCGTCCCAACATGTCCGGCAAGTGGTTCAAGGCCGTTCAATACGGTGTGCGTGCCGAGGACGGGCGGATCGACTTCGACGAGGTTGAGCGCCAGGCCGAGACGTATCGGCCGCGGCTGATCATTGCAGGCGGCAGTGCGTATCCGCGAATCATCGACTTCGCCCGGTTCCGGGCGATCGCGGACAAGGTCGGTGCCTACCTGATGGTGGACATGGCGCATTTCGCGGGCCTCGTCGCAGGTGGCGTACATCCGAGCCCCTTGCCGCACGCGCATGTGGTCACGACGACAACGCACAAGACTTTGCGTGGTCCGCGCGGGGGCATGATCCTCTGCAACGACCCGGATATCGCCAAGCGCATCGATTCGGCGATCTTCCCGGGACTCCAGGGCGGGCCGCTGATGCACGTCATCGCGGCAAAAGCTGTGTGCTTCGGCGAGGCGCTACAACCGGCGTTTTCGGAGTACGCCCTCAAGGTCGTGATGAATGCGCGCGCGCTCGCAATGCAGCTCGCCGCTGAAGGTCTCGCGATCGTCTCGGGCGGCACCGACACGCATCTGATGCTGGTCGACCTCCGGCCGCTCGGCCTCACCGGCGACGTCGCCGAGAAGGCGCTCGAGCGCGCCGGCATGACCTCCAACAAGAACGGTATACCGTTCGACCCGCAGAAGCCCACGATAACCTCGGGCGTTCGCCTCGGCACGCCCGCAGCAACGAGTCGCGGCTTCACCCCGGCGGATTTTCGCCAAGTCGGAGCGTGGATCGGCACCGTGCTGCGCGGCTTCGCGGAGCACCCTGAGGCCAATCAGGCTACGGAATTGGAAGTGCGCGAAGCGGTGCTCGCCTTGTGCCGTCAGCGCCCCATCCCCGAGAGGTTCGTCTAGGCCTCTCAGGCCGACGCAAGGATCGGACGGGATCCTGAACAATCACATTCACGAATAAACTGGCTGCGCCCGCCCGCGCAGCCGTTTTCTTTTTCATGCCTGCCCCGTGGCGAATCTCTAGAGAGATTCGCTTTACGGGGTATACTGTCCTCTCATGCACTTCCTCCCCCACCTCGCACTCATTCCGCTCGTGAAAGCGATCGGGTATCCGGGTATTACGGCGATCGTCTTTTTAGAGTCTGGTATTCCCATCGGATTTTTCCTTCCCGGTGCCTCCATGCTTTTTACCGCTGGACTATTATCCAGCCAAGGTTTTTTTAGCCCCTGGATATTGATACCGCTCGTCACCATCGCCGCCATCCTCGGCGACAATGCGGGATATTGGTTCGGCAAGAAGGTGGGGGTGCGATTATTCTTGCGCCCCGATTCGCGCTGGCTCCGGCATGAGCATTTGGAGATGGCGAAGGAATTCTACGACAAACACGGAGTGCGCACGGTCGTCTTGGCGCGGTTCGTCCCTATCGTGCGCACCTTCGTGCCGATCATCGCGGGTATCGTTGAGATGCGCTATCGGAGTTTTGTACTCAACAACATCATCGGTGCCTTTCTCTGGGCAGCAGGCACCACCTTCCTCGGCTACTACCTCGGCGCAAAAGTGCCTTTCGTAAGCCATTATTTGACGCCCATCATCCTGGTCATCGTCGTCGCCTCAATGATCCCGCTCGCGTGGGAATTCAGGAAAAAGACGACCTAACTGTTGGTCGTTTGTTTTAAACGGGCCATGCCGCCCCAGACACCGCCCACGTCTCGGAGGCTGGAGTGAACGATCTCCGGTGGTTGAAGATCTCTCAGGAGAGCGTGAAGATGAAATTGCACTCGGTCGATCGGGATGCCTATCTCGTTCATCATCGAACCGCCGAGCACGATACGGTCGGGTGACCAATACATGATCGTGTTGTTGATCGCATAGGCGAGGATGCCCGCGAGCTCTTCCCACACAGGATGTTCTTTACCCAGGTCCCGGGGCGACGCGACGTCGAACCTTTCAGCGATCGCCTTCCCCGAGATCATATCGCCGAGCACTTTTGCTTTGCCATCCGTTATCAGGTACTGGTCGCCGACCTCGAAGCCAGAAGCAGAGCGGTCGATCTTGCCATCCACGATGCGCACGGCGTTGACGCCGGTCGAGATGGTGAAGTACGCGAGGATCGATACGCCGCGTCCTGCGCCATACGCCGCTTCGCCAAGACCGACGATCGCACAATCGTTGTCGAGCACGGCGTGGCCACCGAGCTCGCGTTCTAGATCCCCTGCCAATGCTTTCCCCGTCCAATCGGGAAGATTGGATGCGTGCAGGATCTCTCGTTTATCACGAGACAGACGGACAGGTGCCCCGGCGACAATGCTTTGAATTGTCTCGCTACCAGCAATGTCCCGTGCATGTTCGACGATTGATGCGATACCCTTTTCGTACTTTTGCGGTGTAGAAAAAATGACCGGCTCGCTCAACGTCTCCAAGTCCTTGCTCCCTGCGATGCGGGTCTTCGTCGCGCCGATGTCGATGAGGATGTACATGGCTACTCGACAAGCGGAACACCACCAAAGTCGGTCGCACGCACTTCTTTGTAGAGCGGATTGCTGACGAGCGCCGGCGCGCCGTTTCTTTCAACGACATAGAATGCAAAACCGCGCATTTTTTTCACGCTCTCGTAATCCGCGTGGCCAGGCATTGAAGCGGAATCGTTGGCGCCCTCGACCGGAGAGTTGTCGGTGGTGACGAGCCACTGCGGCCCCGTGTTGACGACCAGATGCCCGTAGCCTGGCGGCATGTAGATCGAATCGCCCGCTTTCACCGCGACCGCTTTAAATTCCTCGATGCGGTCAGGCTGTTCGACGCCGTTGTCGACCGCCATTTTTTGGAGCAGCGCAATTCCCTGCCCCTGCGCGATGGAGTACGTTTCGTCGAGATCGCCCACATGGTAGTGGCCGTAGGTCTTTATGTATTCATCGCCAATTGTGCCCGTCTCCCACACGGTGATGTTCTTCTTTTGAGACCCGCCGCGGATCATGTAGTAGTGGATAGCAGGTCCTGGCGCCTCAGGATGCATCAATACTTCCTGCATCTTTTCGTGCGTCCGGGCAGCGTAGGGAACGAATGCCATAGGTGGGAGTGTAGCATTTCAGGGCGCCGGATTGCACGCCTTGCACATGCCAAGCGCCTCCAGACGGTCGAGATATTTGATGATCGCCAAGATGTAGCCCGCGTGACTCCAAGTCAGCGGGGAGGCGGAAATTTCTTCGCCCGTGCGCGGGTCCAATTGCTCAGAGAGGACACTTGAGGGAGCGGCGTGTGTGACCACCCACGAAAATATTTCGCGCACGCCGTCGAAATCTTTTTCGGTCTTTGCCTTGGCGATAAGATACTCGGCATACCACAGCGTCGTCGTGATCCAAGGATTGCCAGCCGATTCTGCATCGACGCGATGATAATTATCCCCTTCGTAGCGCGCAATGCCCCCTGCAGGAATGCCATGGCTCAGAACGCGTACCGAGGTATCGAATGCCCGGGCCAGCCGGGCATCGTCCGCCGGCAATACGCCGAAAGCAAAGACGCCATACACGCTCGACATATCTATCGTCGAATCGTAGATGATCTCGCTTCCCACGCTGTTCAATAGCTTATGGAACACGCCGCGCTTTTCATCCCAGAGATGCGTCAGGATGCCAGATGCTATCTCGCTCGCGGCTCCGCGATAGCGCTTGTCGTGGTCTTTCTTGCCGAGGATCTGTGCAAGATCCGCTGCAGCGATCAGTGCGCCGTATACGGCCGAGGCCGAGAAGGTTGACACGCCGCGCTTCTCTTCCCATAGATCATACGAAGGCTGCGGTAGGTGCGTCTTTGGGTCGCGATAGCTCACCATGAATTCTGCAGCTTTCTCGACGAGCGGATTGAACATCGCCTCGAGAAATTCCAGATCGCGGCTCCGCCGATAGTGCTCTCGCAGAGCAATGATAACGAGTGCGGTCTCATCTTCTTGTATGGGCAATTGGAACTGTCCGTCCTTGATCCATGGGTGCCACGATGAGCCGAGTGATTTGTCGGGCAAGTACTTGTGCATCAGGTAGCCCTCGGGGCTGATGACATCGCGGCAAAACTCAAAAAATCGCTTCGCGACGTTGGTATCTCCCGCCGCGTCCAAAGCAAGCGCAGCGTAGGCGGCGTCGCGCGGCCACACGTAGGAATACGTATCGAGCCCGTAATTGAGCATGTCGGAATCGACGCTCGCGAGAATGCCGCCCTCGACATCGACGTGCGCACGCACGTACATGAGACATCTCTTGAAAAGTGCGACATGCTCGGGCGCGAGCCCGTAAAAACTCCACTGGTACGCATTGACCCACGCTTTCCAATAATCGCTCGCGGTGCGCAACAGATGCTCTGGCGTTTTCTTGCCTACCATCTTGTTCAACTCCTGCACTTCGGTAATGGACTGCGCCGCGGCGATCCAGTAGTGACAGATGCGCGTGCGCTGCGGCGCATATGAGCCATACACACCGATGACCGAGTCAGCTGGCCCGTGCTCGATCGGGTTTTTGCTGAGTGATCCGTCTTCAGCATCACGATGCGTGCCGTCATGCCCCTGAAAATTGGCTAAACCGGTCGCATAGTCCTGAAAAGGCTCGTTGTCGATCGTCGCGCTCATAAGGAAAACCCGATGGCCCTTGTAGTGGATGATCGAGTGCGAGATCGGGTCGAAATAAGCCGTGTCGCTGCCATGGGATTTGTAAATCTCGAATTGATGCCCAAAATACAGCTTGATCTCTCGCTTGCGGTCGGCCATATTGGCGATCGTCACGCGGCGGACGAACACCGGCTGTTCGTTGTAGACGATGTCGGTGAATGTGAGCTCTACCTGCAGGCGCGGGTGCCGCGCAGTGATATTGCTCGCAAGCGCTTCTTCTTCGCACCCCACGGTAATATCCCACTCCCTGTCCTGGCCGAGCCAGCTCAATTGCCCGTCGACCCACACGCCGACGCGATGGATGTAGTGCCCGCGCACATGATCCTCAAGCCCCACATGCGGATAGTACAGATCGCGCACAAGCCCATGCTCGTCGAGCGCGACGCAGAGTTCGCCGTTAGACAGAACGATGGAACGGGACATAGTTTACGCCTTGGCGCGCAAGCGAAGGTCCGATAGGGCGTTCATGTAGGCGATGTAGGCGTCGTAGGGAGATTCGTAGGGGGAGAAGTAGGCGTGGACGTCGCCGTCGGCGAACCACTTGGTGCACATGTAGTAGAAATGGTCGCTCGTCTGGAGCTTGCGCCAATCTTCGAGGAGCCGGGCATCGTTGCGGTTCATGACATTGTCTTCGAGAGCGTAGAGATTTTCGATCGCCGCCTTCTGCATCGGATTCCCGACCCAGGCGGTGAGATCGCGGTCGGTGTCGGCCCATGTGAGCGTGTGCGGGATATCCACCTCATCTTTGGGCTCATAGCTCGCGATGACCTCCGATGGCGTTTTGAAATTGATCCCGGGATTCCTGAGCAGCTCTTCGGGCAGTTTTTCTAGAAAGCTGAAGATACCCGTGTCTTCCCACTGGTGCTCGCCGAAGGTCTCGTAATCCATGAAAAGATTCACCGTGTCTCCGGGCGCTTTACCCACCCACTCACTGAATTTTTCGCTCGTGAGCGGCCACTCCTTCCAATCACGCGAAGAGAAGCGAAAGGCAATGTCGTCGGAAAGTTTGTAATTCTTCAGCAGCAGCGCTATTTTCTGTGCCCCTTGCGGGCGATAGACGTAATTCGGACTGCGCCAGCCGAGGATCGGATCCCACCCTTCTGCCAAGACACCTTGGTAGCCAGCAGCCTCGGCCCAGTGGCCCAGATCATTGCGATACGAGAGCTCGGTGTTGCGGAAGACCCGCGGCCACACGCCAAAGAGCCTGCGCACGAGCGCGCGATGCTGTGCCACCTGCCGCTCAAATTCCGCCGGTGAGTAGAAAAAGGCGAGCGAATGGTAGTAGGTCTCACCCAATACCTCTGCCTGCCCGGTATCTACCACCTGCTTGAACAGTGCGAGCGCCTCCGGCGCGTAGCGCTCCAGCTGCTCGAGCGCGATACCGGAAAATGAGTATGAGACACGCATCTGCGGATGTCGCCGCAAGAGCTCGAGGATGAGAGCGGTGGCAGGTATATAGGATTTTTTGGCGACCTTCTCAATAATCTTGCGATTATTGAGATCGCTTGCGCCGCGATCGTTGAAATATTCCGGATCATTGCCCACATCGAAGACGCGGTAGCGCTTCACGCGATACGGCTGGTGGACTTGAAAATAAAAGCAGACTGATTTCATGTGTCGTGAGGAATCCTGGCGACTTTTTTTGAGGCTTTCCCGTGCGACGGCACGGGAACCGAGAAAATTTTCAGAAGAAAATTTTCGTACTCAAAAAAGGTCGGTTGAATTCCGAACCCCATTGCTCTATTGTACACTGGCCACAAGCAGCTCTTACACCAACTGGTGGATTATCCCCTCTACTTTGCGCGCGGCATCGTCCCACGTGAGCTCGAGAGCCTCGCGCTTGCCGTGTTCGGCCAAGGAATAACGCAAGGCGGGAGAGCGAATGACCGAGAGTATCATGTCGGCCATCCGTTCGACGTCCCAAAAATCCACTTTGAGGGCGTTGCGTACCACTTCTGCCACACCCGACTGCTTGGATATCAAAATAGGCGCTCCAATACGCATCGCTTCGAGAGCGGCAATGCCAAATGGCTCAGAAACGGACGGCATGACAAAGAGATCGGCCGCTGCGTATATCTCATCACGTTCTTTCCCATGCAGAAAACCCGTAAAAAAGACTTTGTCTGCGATGCCCAGCGTGCCAGCGAGCTCCATCATTTGCCCCTCCATATCACCGGAACCGCACATGATAAAGAGCATGTCGGGCTCATGCTCCAATACGCGCGCCGCCGCGCGCAGGAAATAGTCGGGCCCTTTCTGGAGCGTAATACGGCCGAGAAAGAGTACGAGCTTGGTGCCAGAGCGCTTGAGCGCGCGCAGGCGGCTTAGCTGCCGCTCATGCGTGGGCGCGGTCGTCTCGTCGATGCCGTTGTAGACGACCTGCACCTTTCGCGCCGGTATGCCGTAGTGCTCCACAATGATGCGCTTCGTGAATTCCGAAACTGCCACGATCCCATCTGCCTGCTCCATGCCGGCCCGCTCGATGTCATATACCTCCTGATTGACACTCTCCCCTCCCGAACGGTCGAATTCGGTCGCATGCACGTGCACGACCAGCGGTTTTCCCGACGCTTCCTTGGCCGCAAGCCCCGCGCCAAAAGAAAGCCAGTCGTGTGCGTATATGATATCGAATTGTTCTTCATGCGCGATCTTGGCGCCGAAATCGGCGTAGCGCGCCACTTCGTTGAATAGGTCTGGGCCATAGATACTCTCGCCTTGCGCCCTGACGTACGACTTGCTCGTGATGTAAGGTGTGAGGCGGGAATCAAAGGGGCGTAGGGCTATCTCGTCCCCTTCCGCAAAAATGAGCCGCGTCCACGGAGCAGCGATATCGAGCTTTTTAGGCATGACGAAAATAACCTCCATCCCAAGGCTGCTCAAGGCTCGCGTAAGTCCGAGGCATGCAACGCCGAGGCCACCGCTGTTGAAAGGCGGGAATTCCCAGCCGAACATCAAGACACGTGTTTTCATCCCATTGACCACTGTGTGACCCGTACCTCAATTTTATCACGCAAATATGGTAGTCTCATTCAATGCACCCCGATGGAAAGCGAGTGGAAGACTTGCAAGCTCAAGAACCAAGCGCGAGCGCATTATCCTCTGGCGCTTCCAACGGGGCAGGCTGCCCAAGAGCAGCCCTCTTCGATCTCGACGATACGCTCGCCGAGACGTTTGAAGTGCCTTCGAAGGAGATGCTCCAGGCGATCTTGCATCTCTTGGATCTGATGCCGATCGCTATCATTACCGGACGCGATTTCCCCTGGATGGAGAGCTCTTTTCTTCCAGAAATGGTGAGCTCCCCGCACATCGATCGCTTTTATGTGCTACCGGAAGGCGCCGCCCAGTGCCGCCAGTGGGACGGCAAGCAGTGGAAGGAGCTCTATGGGTGGGCGCTCGGCGACGACGAGCGCGTTCGCATCAAGGCAGCCATAGCGCAGAGCGTCGAAGAGACAGGCGTGCTGCGAGATTTCCCCGTATTTGGTGAGCGGTATGTGGACAAAAAGGCCATGATCGCTTTTGCTGCGCTCGGCCTGGAGGTGCCGCGCGATCTCAAGTACTCATGGGATCCCGGCAACGTGCGCCGCGCACTGCTGCGCGATGCGATAGCCGCAAAGTTGCCGGAGTATGACGTATTGATGGGCGGCGCGACATCGACCGACGTTACCAAAAAAGGCGTCAACAAATCGCATGGCGTACGGTGGCTTTCGCAGCAACTCCAGATACCCGCAGCCGACATGCTCTACGTGGGCGATGCGCTCTACCCCGGCGGCAATGACTACGTGGTAGTCGAGACAGGCATTAGGACGCGCCCGACGACCGGCCCTAAAGAAACGCTCGTCATCATCAACGAGCTTCTTGTCGCCTGCCAAGGTTAATTGATAATCCCGTGATCAAAAGCTCCCAATGCCTGCCGCGAGGACCGGCTGTGCAAAGAGGAAGTAATCGGCCGCGACAAAGAGAACGCCGATGAACGCCACGAGGATCGCTGCCATGCGCGCATGCTTGATGTGGTGCGTACGCAGCTCGAAGCGGGTCGTATAGGAAAGCGCAAATACGACGAGCAGGCCGAGCAGGAAATACGCGAAGCGCAGGCTCTCGCGCGGGAAGCTCACGATGTATGCCCACCAGGGCAGCGCGCTTACAGCTTCCATCTGCGACACTGCTGTTGGCGTCGTTTCATTGGTGTGTGCGGGAGCGGGCGCCTGCGCTATCGGCTGCTTTTCAGAGCTCCCAAGAACCTTCGGCGCGACCTGAGCGGGCGTTTTCTTGGCGACCGTAGCGATGGCGGGCTCTATCGGATTTGCGGGGGCGACGCTCGATGCGATCTGCTGCTGGCGCGTACTTTCACCCGCCACCGTGCCGGCTGGCGTGCCGAATTCCTGCACGACGAACGTGACGGTCTTGCCCTGGTACGTCCCCACCGCGGTGGCGATGCCGATCTGCGTAAAGTGCGGGTCAAGGATGTTCTCGCGATGCTTGGGTGAGTTCATCCATGCCGTGTTGACATCGCCAGAGTCCGAGAAATCCACCGCCAGATTTTCGCCCGCATAATCAAATGAGTAGCCGGCCTGCTTGAACCAGTGCCACGGATCGACGCCTTCGGGCGAAATGTGCGCAAAATAGCCCTTTGCGACCATATCATTGGCCTTGGCCTGCGCCGCCTTCACCAACACGGGGTTCACCGTGAGCTGAGAGAGGTCGCTCGCAGCACGGTCGCCGTTGGCCAGATTCACCAATACAGCTGAAATGACCGCAGCGGTCTGGGGTGAGCGCAACAGCAGCGGCTGCACGCTTGCGGCCAGGAACATGAAGATGGCCATGAGCGCGATGGCCGTCCCGGCTGCGCCGCCGAGGAGCTCAAGACGGCGGCGTTCTTTCTTGCCACGAGGCAAGAGTGGCTGCGACGTTCGGGTAACCCGTTTGCGAGACCTTTTCACTCCCCTATTTTCTCACGCTCCCGCGCAAAGCAAAACCTGCCTCTGTGGGCAGGTTTTGCTTGTAATGTCCCTACGACGAGACCTACGGGACCTGAGGCTTCGGCGTGTTGAGCGATGCGCAGATGATCATATTGATCTTCCACATCGTCGTCTTGTACACGTAACCGGTCGGGTCCGTGATGCCCCACGGCGCGAGAATGTCGGCCGCGTACTTCGCCTGGAAGGCCTTGACCGCTGCCTCGGTGAGCGGGCCGAAGAAGCCGGTCGTGGGTAAGCCTGAACCCATCTCACCATTCAAGAATTGCTGGAGCTTCTTCACTTCCGCCGGGTCATTAGCCTTACCGCGGCGCAGATATTTCGTCAGAAGCAACGTGCTGTCGCAGGAGGCGCCATTATCTACCGTTGAGGTCGAGGATCCGAGGACCTGGCCGTTGCTGCCGACGTTGGAAGTCGAGGCACCGAGTACTTGGCCGCCGCCGCCCCCGATGAGGCCGGGCGGGCCGTTGCCGCCGCCTCCACCGCCGCTGGTCTGCGTCGGTTCAGGAGTGGGAGGAGTTGGTGCAATGTCGTTGTTGGTGATGGTGCACGTGACCTCATCGCCTGCTGCGATGTCTACAGCGGTGCAGTTGTCGTAGGTCGTCGTGTACCCATCGGCTGCGGGCTCCGTGATCGTGTACGTACTCGACGCGACGACGAGGTGATTCTCTCCGTCGGCCTCGAAAGCTACCGGATCGCCATCATTCACGACGAACGAAAAGTCATCTGCCGTAGCCGTGCCGTCGTCGTCATTCACGACGACTTTCTTCACGATGAGCGTCCCCTGCGTCGTGTTGGTGAAGGTGCAGGTCACGTGGTCGCCGTTGCCCACCGAGATGTGCTCGACGCCCGCGACGATGTCGGAGGTGCCCACTGACTCGTTGTCATATACGCAGGCGATGTCGGCGAGGTGCCAACCTTCGCCGATGTTGACTTCGGAGACGTCGAAGGTGCCAGCGGGGATTTGAATGTCTGAAGACGTGGCCGTATGATTGGAACCGCTCTCTGTGTTGAGAGACAGTGAGTCCGAGAACGAGGCGGTGTCGCCGGTACTGTGTATAGTGAAGTTGAATGCGCCATCACCGCTCGCCTCATCGGTCTTCTTCACTATCGTAAGGAGCGCGGGTTGCGCGGTGTTGGTCATCGTGCAGGTCGCCACATCGCCAAGGCCGAGCTCGATGCTGTTCTCGTCGACCGCATCATCGTCGTTCACGACACAGCTCCACGTTTCGCTCGGCGTGTAGCCCTCCGAGCCGCCGGATTCAGAAAGTGTATAGGTGCCGGTGTGCACGCTTACATCTGTAACGTCCTCGCTTCCCGATGTACCAGAAATATCTGTCGGACCGTCTGCTGAAGCAGCAAGCGTCCAATCTGCAGCTGTGGAAGTACCGACGGTGAGTTCACCCGCCGTATTGTCGACAACCTTAACAAGCGTGAGCTTGGGCGCGATGTCGTCGTTGGTGATGGTGCAGACGTATGCCTGTTGGTCGGCAAGGCTTTCGATAGTCACCGACGTCTCGCCAGTGATCGCGTCACCGCCGCCGACCGGTGTGCAACTAATGCCAGTCTCTGAATAACCGTCTGTAGGGGTGTCTTCGCTCACGGTGTAAGAACTACCTGCTTCGAGCGTGAATGGAGTGCCTGATTCTGAGCCGGAGGCCGGGCTGCCGGAAACATCCGTCACAGTCTCGCCATCCGTGGTGGTAACGTGAACCTGGAAATCGCCCGCATCAGCGTCACCGCCGTTGTCGTTCTCTACGTGTTTGATGACCGTGATTGCGCCATCGCCTGAAGGAATATCACTGTTGGTGATAGTACAGGTCGCAGTTTCATTTGAAGTAAGTGGGTCGCTTCCGCAATTACCGTCTGTCGGGAGTTGGGAGTAACCATTGGGGCCGGATTCACCTACTGAGAACGTTCCAGGGTCAAGTGTGACCTCCGTACCGTCATCGCTGCCCGCAAATTCATCTGAAGGCTGGACGTTGGTCCCGTCCACGCTCATCGTAAAGTCGGAAGACACGGCCGTACCACCATTGGGATTATTCACGTGTTTGATGACCGTAAGGTGCGCCGGAAGCTGCGTGTTGGTGATGGTGCATTCTGCATCTTGCCCCGCCGCTAGCGATTCGATGGTACAACCATCGTACGAAATCGTGCCGTAGTTTTCGTCTTGAGTTTCCGTAACGCTATATGATGTCCCTGGCGTGAGATTGCTGTAGGTGACATCGCTGCCCTCGCTCAATGTATCGCCGACCTCACTGCCATTGAGATGCACTGTGAATTCATGATCGTCCTCAACCGGCGTCGTGCCGTTAGGTGCGACGACCTGCTTGTGCACGATTATTGAGCCGAGTTTCGTGTTGGTGAAGGTGCAGTCGACCGTTTCTCCAGCCGCCACATTGATGGTTGCTGTTTTGGTCTCAAGGCTGACCGAAGAGTTATCCGTCGGATCGGTGCATGTGAGATCGCTCAAGTTCCAACCGGATGTTGCCTCTTCGCTCACCGTGTACGGGCCCGGCGCGACGTTTTGGCTGTTGGAGTCACCGCCCTGCAGGGGGAATGAGTCGCCATAACTGGGCGTGAAATCAAAGGGTTGAGGGTCTTCGACAGGGTCAGTCACTTTGTGGACAACGATAGTACCGGGAGCGGTATAGTCAACCGTTACGAAGAGTTGCGTCACGCCAACGGTGCCAGATTGATTGGTGCGTTCAACGCCGAATGCGGTGCCCCAACCGTTTACTTCAGCAAGCGTCCAGGCAAGCCCAGTGAACGGATTCGCTGTCCACGCAAATGTGGAGGTTGCGAAGCTACTTGGTGCGGATATGTCGCCGCCTGCGTTGCGATTGCTAGGTAAGAGACCCTGTTCCGCGAAAATAGCGAATTTTTTGCTGCCGACAAAACCTGTACCTTGAGCGACAGCGCTCACCGTCACTGAGTTGATCGTGGTGCCTGCAGGAAGGCCTGCGTTGGACACGAGAAAAGACTGGCGATCGTTATTGGTTCCATCAGATACAAATGAAGTGGCACCGTCGTCGGTAGCTACTGAATCTACTTTCGTCCCGACATTCGCCGCCCAGTCATCATAATTTCCCACGCTGCTCGGACTCAAGGTGACGGTGTCGGCCAAGGCCAAGCCTGCCGATGCAGTTAAAAAAGCCATCGCTGCAAGACTCCCTGCGACCGCGCGATAATTAAATGACCCCATAAGAATATTTATTTGCTATTAGATAATAATTAAATAATGGATTTCGGAGATGTACTCCTAAGGCACAATCCTGGCGCCACCCTACGCTGGCGGCCTGCGGCTGTCAACCTTAATGAAGCCGTGCACATTGAGTGGATAAAGCTGTGGAAAACGACGTGCGAAAATGTTCTCCCCCACCCTCATTGACTTACCTGTGAGGACATCTATATTGACTTCATTATGAGCGTGCGAGCTTTAAATAGTAATGTATAAATATGTATAGCGAAAAAGTCACTCTGCGGTTCGCCGCTTTCGCCGCATCGGCTGCAATTGCGTTTGCACTTTTATTCGCATCAACATCCTTGGCGCACGCCGCGACGCTCACCACCGACAAGGCGGATTACTTTCCCGGTCAAACTGCAGTAGTCTACGGATCAGGATTCGATGCCCAAAAGCAGATCTCGCTCACCATTGTTGGCGTCGACGAGAATGGCGACAACGCGGTAGCTGATACCTGGGACGTTGCGACCGATGACCTTGGCGCTTTCACCACATCCTATACGCTGCCGGGCCAGTACATTCCGCTTTATCTTCTTGCGGCCAACTCCGGCGACGGAGCGCTCCTTGCCGAAACAAGTTTTACCGACAACAAAAACCTCACGCTCACGTTTGCAGGTACGGGAGGTGGTACGATCGCGCTCTCTGCCGTAAGCGGTAGCCCAGCCCCGAGCCCAGCGACCTGTACCTCCACCTGCATCGAGGCCCTCAACAACACCGCGTCCGGCACACTTACATCCGCTGCGAACCCGGGTTCTGTATTCGCCGGGTGGACCGGTTCGTTCGTAAGCGGAGGATCAACCACATGCGCGGGGACAGCCTCTCCCTGTACGTTCAGTCTCAGCAATGCCGCGCAGGCCCTGACCGCAACCTTCAACCTTATCGTTTCGAGTCAAACCATCACCGTAACCACCCCGGCTCCCGCTTCGGGGACCTACGCAGATAGCTTTGGTGTCGCCGCTGCAGCGAGCTCTGGCCTCGGCGTGGCGATCACGACCTCGGGCTCTTGCTCGGGCAGTGGTACGGGCTCTGCGACGATCACCATGACGAGCGGCACTGGTACGTGCACCGTGCATTACAATCAGGCAGGAAATGGGAGCTTCAATCCGGCTCCCGAAGTTACCAGCAATACAACAGCAAACAAAGCCGACCCGGATTGCTCAGCCACGGGCTATTCGGCCACCTACGACGGCAGTCTTCATACAGCCACCGGCTCATGCGCGGGAGTAAACGGAGAGGGTCCATTGAGCGGACTCGATCTCACGGGCACCAATCACACCAATGCCGGCACTTACAACGGTGACGCGTGGTCATACCCGGGCACTGCAAACTACAGCGCAGCAAATGGCACGGTGGATGACAGCATCGCGAAGGCCCCCGCAGGTTGCTCAACGAGCGGCTACAGTGGCACGTACGATGGGGACGCGCACGGCGCTTCGGGCTCATGCACGGGGACGGGCACACTTGAGCTCGGTGCCACATTCACCGACGTTCCGGGCGGTTCAGCCGCTTGGACGTTTGTGGGAGACTCAAATCACGAAGATGACTCGGGCAATGTTGCGATTGTCATTACCCAAGCTCCTTCGACAGTGACGGTGGATTGCGGCGTCGGTCCGTACATTTATACCGGTTTGACACAAACGCCGTGCGCAGCGACGGCGACGGGTGTTGGTATGACAAACGTTGACGTAACCGGCTCGTTCCTCTACTCGAACAACGTTAATGCTGGGACAGCTTCAGCTAATGCAAGCTGGGCTGGCGATACCAACCACACCGGCAACACCGGCTCCGGAAGCTTCACTATCGAGCAAGCGGTACTTACGATAACAGCGTCTAGCGGTTCGATGATACAAGGCGGGACGGTACCAGCCGTCACGCCGGGCTATTCGGGCTTTGTGAACGGCGAGACGAGCAGCGTCCTGAGTGCGGTCCCTACCTGCTCTACGACCGCTACATCCGCGTCGGCTCCCGGTGACTATCCGACCTCTTGCAGCGACGCTGCCGCAGCGAATTACTCCTTCAACTATGTGCCTGGGGTAATGCACGTGTACGTCTGGACGACTGTGTTCCATGGATTGTTCCAGCCGATCTCTGTCGCATCTAAGACCTTCCAAAAGAACAGCACTATCCCCGTGAAGTTCACACTGAACGGCGGCGCTGGTAACTTCTACGGCGGCGAGGCAACGCTTGAGATCCAAGACGAGGCCACTCCGGGCTGGCACGCGGCTGTCGCAAGCGGCGGATCGAATACCGGTGATATCTTCCGCTACGACTCCTCGGCAGGTCAGTACATCTATAATCTCAGCACCAAAGATCCGATCTTCAAGGCGGGACACACCTACGATTTTCGGATCACGATGTTCGGCACTCCGTTCGTAACCGTGCAGAAAGCCGTGATCAAGGTTCAGAAGTGAGCACTGCTTACTACTTGAAAGCGCATAACCCCGCCTCGTGGCGGGGTTTGCGTGTGATGGAGCTCTAAAACTTACTGCGCCGAAGAAGTGGCGGTGCCTGGCCCGTAGCCTCCATAATAGTAACCATCGTTCATCATCTGGTAACCACGATATCCGCCGTATCCACCCATCATACCGCCGCGATACGAGTGCAATTCGCCGAATTGCGTGCCGAGCCAAAAGACGACGATCAGCAGGACGACCCTGATAATGATATGCATCGGGCCGTGGTGGCCGTAGCATCGCCCGCCCATCATGCACCGGCATCCCTGCGGGTGGCTGTTGGTTTTCATGTTTTCATCCATACATTTTTAATAATTAGAAAATAATGTTCTTTCAGTATACTCCTGCGCGGCGGCCCTCCAAACAAATGCATCGGCTCGACACGCAGTACAACTGTCTGTATATTCCAGGCAGACAAACACTATTCAGAGTGAGTGTCGATCTCCCTTGGGTCGGACCGCGGTGGGTGGGAGTCGATTCTCTCAGGCAGTAGTCGATGTGGATACTCCGCAGCCGGCGGAGAAAGGCCTGTTGTGCTGCTCCCTCTGATGGGGTGGCCACCTGGGGCAATAGCGCTGTTCTCGATGGTCCAGCGTGAATCCCTCAGGTGGCCCCCTCACTTTTTTATGAACGAATTGTCTATCCGAATGTGAACGTGTACACCTGCAAACCTGGCTGCGAGATGATGAGCTCGAGAAAATGATCCCCGTAGGCGGGATCCTCGATGACTTTGTAGAGGCGATCGTCGGTCACCGTGATGTAGCTTTTGCCATTCTTGAAATGTACGTCCGCACCTGCCGACGACGCATCAAGCGGCTTGCTATCGCGCAAGACCTCTACATCGATATTGGCACCGGTGGCCGATCCTGCCACCAGATACACGTTCTTGGCACGGTACCGATAATCGATACGGTCGGACCCGAGTGGTCCGCCGACCTGCGCGGGAGTCTGCGCGTATTCTTGCTCAATGTCCCAGGTGCCAATGAGATACAGTTTGTTGGGCTCTACCGTGATCGGTTCGCCGAGTGACTGTGTGCCGCCTGTTCCGGGTTGCCCATTGCCCAAATACTCGTTGCGCGCAGCGCCGAAATAGGTCTCCGGGCTGCCGAGTTGCCTCTGGTCGACCGTGACGACGCCGGAGGGTGCAGCGGTCGTTCCCCCTTCGCTTGGCATCGGCGTGCCCAGCCTCGTCGCGCGCTCGGCGAGCACTTTTTGTATGGCGGCCTCCGTCTCGTCATAGTTCCCTTCCCCGGCGTGGTCGTACACGATGTAGCCGTCGATATCGATAAGATATTTGCGCGGCCAGAATTGATTACCGAACGCGTTCCAGGTGGCGTACTCATTGTCGAGCACGACCGGATACTTGATACCAGATCCGTTGACTGCGGTCTGTACATTCGCCAAGAGATGCTCGAATGCGAATTCCGGCGTGTGTACGCCGATGATCTCCAGCCCCTGGTCACTGTACTTGTCGTACCACATCTTTATGTACGGCAGCGTGCGCTGGCAGTTGATGCATGAGTAGGTCCAGATATCGATGAGCACGACCTTATTCCCTCTGAATTGGCCGATGGTAATGGGCTGGCCGCCAGTGTTGATGTAGCCGTCGATAGACGCAAGTTCCGGAGCCTTGTGGAATGTCCCTGCTTTCATTTGCGGTGAAAGGAGCGTTGAGGATGATGTTGCGCTGGACGTTTGCGTGGGGATCGTCACACCACTGCCCTGCGGTGCCCCGAGCAGGCGCTGCTCGATGAAAGTAAGGTCGAAGCCGTGATTGAGAAGCCATTTTTCCGCACTCACCTCCGCCCCCGTAGCCACTGCAAGACCAACGATAAGAAAGAGGACACCGATGCCGCGGCGGAACCAGCCGCCCGGCTCGATCGCGACGCCGAGCTTGTCTACCAATCGCTGCCCCACCAGTGCGATCACGAGCAAAAAGCCGGAAAGTCCGAGCGCGTATGCCAGCAGGTCCGCAAATCCCATCGCAAAGCTCGCGGGCAAGACGGTCGCGAGAATGACAAAGTACGTGGGCGAGCAGCTCGAGAAGACCGGGCCGAGCGCCGCACCCATCAGCGCGTCGCCCCAGAAGGAATTTTGTTGGTAGCCAGTGGCCAGTAGTTTGTTTGAGCTTCGATTCAGAGCGTTGACGAATCCGAGCCGATCCCAGATCTGCGGGAACAGCATCACGAGCCCAAAGACGATAAGTATGGCTCCGGATATCCATTCCCACGTGGATTGCGGCACGTTGATAAAAGCGGTCGATGCCTTAAGGAGGAGCGTGAAAATGACGACCGATATCCCAAGAGAAGCGGCGATAGTAACCGCCCTTGTTCTCCCGGAGCCTTGTGCGGAGGAGGAAGCGATCGACCCGCCCACAATGACCGGCAGAAGCGGGAGCACGCAGGGAGCGATAGCCGTGAGCACCCCTGCGATGAACGAGATGGAAAAGAGTATCATGCCTTTTCATTGTAACTCTGAAAGACAGTGCCCCAGAGCTTTTGGCTCTGGGGTATCGATCCGACGGTTTCCTGCTGCAGGTACAGGTGGTCTTACTCCGGACTGCGAACAGCAGACGGGTAGACCCTGGTCCTTTGTGGCGGCTGCTCGCTCTTTTGGGCGGAGCCACGACGGCCGCGAAACAGGCGCGCGTCCAGGTCGACCGATTCAGCAATGCTCCAGCTCGGTGCACAAGCTCGCTCATCGTCGCCCAGCAGACGCCGGAAAAGAGGGATCGCATCTCGAGAGATGATCATGTCACAGCCCTTCCCACTGCATGTAGAATCCGGCCGGATAGTAACAGATAATTGTCATTTGAAAAACTCCTGGCGGATCTTCGATTCTTCCGAGTGGAGAGGGCGGCATCCCTATGGGAACAATTTTTTATGATACATCGCACAAAGAATGAGTATCGCGAGAGCCATAATGTCTAACGGGAACGCAACGGATGAAAAATCCCAGACTTTGATCACGAAGAACGCACTCAAACCATTCAATAATCCTCCCGCATATGTCCACGGAGATTCACTACTCGGTTCTTTCCAAGCCTTTGTTATGGTGGGTAACGTTGCGAAACAATCGCAGAGGATTGCACACGCGATGGTGAGCGTCGGTTCGTTCGTAAAAAACCACAACATCAGGGCGAGGGCGGCAAAAAAACCGCATAGATAATCGAATCGGCCTAGTTTCCAATAGGCGCGCGGATTTACGAACGAGGCAAGCAACACGAGCAAGCAAAGGGTGGCGCCGACGAATACGGGAAACGCAGCCCAACCAACCCCCGCGAACAAACTAGCAAACCCAGCCGTGTACGCTGCGACCGCCCAAAAAAACCAAGAGACGCGATTGGGCTTGGTAGTACCGCGTAAGGTGCCGAAGAAATACGAAGACGTCCCCAGAATATTAGCCGCAGCTCCAGCGAACACAATGTAGACACCCATACTTACCTGAAAAACTCCCGGCGGATCTTCATGACCTCGCGATGGAAATGCTCACTCTCGCGGCGCGGATATGTCAGATCAATCAGTGGCCCGGGCACGATCGCATACAGCCGCTCATTCATCGAGATCGGATAGCTCAAGACAAAATGATGATGCGCGCGCAGGCGCGGGTGGGACATGGCTCTATTGTAGCGCTGAAAACCGTGTCAGCTTGCAAAACCTCCAAAAACAATGAATAATACAGCGAGTCAAGGCAGCTGGGAGGGATGACTGATGTCAAGCGACCCCAAAATGCGCGGCGGAGCCCGCGATTTCCGGGCCGAAATTCGGGACAAGTGGGATGATCGCGATGCGGTTATGGAACTGCTCGTTGCCTGGGTCTGCGAACGCAATTGTGTCCGCGCAGACAGGTTCAGCGTCACGCCCGGCAAAAAGCTGGCAGAAGTTCAGTTCGGCTTGCTGATGTGCCGGCTGGGCGGGCTGTCGGTGCATCTTCGGTCTGACGTGACGGTGTTTCTCAGCTGCACCGAAGAGCTGATGGGAGGTGTCGGCCTCCTCGCATAAGCCGCCGGTTGTTCGGTGGTTGCCAAGTGAAAGCGGCGAGGCGCAGTCCACGCCGCTTTCTGATTTTAGGGGATATAATTCCCCGATGACATTGCGGGAGCAGATCGCGGCGCTCATCAAGGGTGACGCGGTGGATGATGCGGCGACGATCAAAAAATATTCTCGCGACACGAGCATCTTCGAGCGCACACCGCGCGTGGTGGTATTTCCCAAGGATGCCGAGGATGTGGCAGCGGTCGTGCGATTCGTGCACGAAGAAAAAAAGGCGGGTAAGGATATTTCGATAGCCGCGCGCAGCGCCGGCACCGATATGACGGGTGGCCCGCTCACCGACTCGATCGCACTCGTTTTCACTAAGTACATGAACGGCATCGGACCCATCGAGGGTGAGCGCGCTACCGCCGAGCCCGGCGCGTACTATCGCGATTTCGAGAAGCTGACCCTCAAGAGCGTGGGCAAGATCGTCCCCTCCTACCCCGCCTCGCGCGAACTCTGCGCCATCGGCGGTATGGTTTCCAACAATTCCGGCGGCGAGCTCACCTTGCGCTACGGCAAGACCAACGAGTTCGTGCGTTCGCTCGATCTAGTGCTTTCCGACGGCTCAGAGGCAAGGATGCAGCCCATTTCGATGCACGAGCTTTCGATACGAGAAAAAGAACCGACCCTAGCGGGCAAGATATACCGCGAGGTGCACGCGCTGATAGAAGCGCATGCTGAGGAAATCACCGCGGCGAAGCCCAATGTGACCAAAAATTCTTCCGGCTACGCGCTATGGAATGTGATGCCTGGCCTGCGAAGCCTTGACGAAGCAGGCGATAAACAACAAGATACCTTTGACCTCACGCAACTTATCTGCGGCTCCCAGGGTACGCTCGCCGTGGTGACAAGCGCGACGCTCGGGCTCGTGAAGACCAAAGAACACCGCGCGATGCTCGTCGTCTTCCTGTCCGACATCGAAATACTGCCCGAGATCGTGCACCGTGTCTTGAAGTATGAGCCCGAATCATTTGAATCCTACGACGACCACACATTCAAATTAGCAGTGCGATTCATCCCACAGATCATTTCGCAGCTGGGCTTCATCAAAATGATACGGCTCGGGCTCGCTTTCATCCCCGAAGCCCTGATGGTGGCACGCGGCGGCGTTCCCAAGCTTGTCCTCATGGCGGAATTCGCCGAAGACCATCCCGATCAGGCGCTCGAAAAAGCCGAAGACGCGCAGATAGCGCTCCGCGGGCTCGCGGTGCGCACCAAGCTCGCCAAGACCGAGATAGCGGCCTCAAAATACTGGACTATCCGCCGTGAAAGCTTCGCGCTTCTGCGCAAAAATCTGCATGGCCTCTATGCATGCCCATTCATAGACGACCTTGTCGTGCGGGCAGAGGATTATCCGCAATTCATTCCGGCATTGAACAAGGTGCTCGACCAGCATCACCTCCTCTACACTATCGCCGGCCATATCGGCGATGGCAATTTTCATATTATTCCGCTCATGGATCTCTCGAAGGAAAAAGACCGTCGCGAGATCTTGCAGCTGCAGCCCAAGGTCTACGAGCTCGTGAAAAAATTCGGCGGCTCCATCACCGGCGAACACAACGACGGCATTATCCGCACTCCATATTTGCCGATGATGTATGGGGAAAAGGTCGTGCAACTCTTTGCCGAAGTGAAAAAGATCTTCGATCCCCTTGGGATATTGAATCCAGGCAAAAAGGTGGGCGGTACCATGCAGGATATCGAGCGCTCCATGATCCACCATGCGTAAATTGCTCCTCATACTGGGGATTTTTCTCTTGCCGTCCGTCGCGCTCGCTCACGAGGTCTACGTGCTCTCGACGGACGAGATCCACAATGCCATGTACGCGCAACCGTTCGACATGCTACAGGTCGCTCTGCAAAATCTGCATCAAGTCATCTTCTGGGCGTTCATCGGATTTGTCTTGGTAAGTACAGTGTTTTGCATTTCCATTTTCCGCATCTTTGAAAAGTGGCTCGAACCATTCTTCGCGCGAGGCAAACGCTACGCGCCACTCATCTGCCGCGTCACCGTCGGTCTCGGTCTCTTGGCAGGTGCCTACTACGAAGCGAGCTTCGGACCTGAATTGCCATATGCCGCGATGTTCGGCGCATTCACACCGCTCATCACGGTAATAACGGCCGCAATCGCGCTTTCGATGCTCTCAGGCATATGGATGCGGCAGGCGGCGCTGGTGGCACTCGCGCTTTTCGCCTTCGCCATCTGGCGCAATGGCGTATACATGCTGACCTACACCAACTATCTCGGTGAATTTCTGGTGCTCGCTCTCATCGCCAAACATGCTTCCGGCGCTCGCACCACGTGGGCACGATACGAACCAGCGATCGTCCGCGTCGCCTTCGGCATTTCTCTGCTCTATTCTGCTATCTACGCGAAGATCATCCACAATAATCTTGCGCTCATGATCGCGGATATGCCGCTCGCGGGCCACGCGCACGGCGTGGCCTACTACTTCGGCTTCGAGCCGCATTTCATGGTCTTGGGCGCAGCCATCATTGAAATAGTCATTGCCATCTTTTTCATCGTCGGTTTCGAGATACGCTGGACATGCATCTTCCTCGAGTTCTGGCTCGCGCTCTCCCTCTGGTGGTTCGGCGAATCCGTCTGGCCGCATCTCGTCCTCATCGGTATCCCTGTGGCGCTCTTCTTCTGGGGCTATGATAAGTATTCCCTCGAGGGCCGCTTTTTCAAACGTGGCAACCTCGAACCGGTGCTGTAGTTAAGGCATTTCTCGCAGTTTTACTTGACTTATATTCCTATCAGAGGTATAATTCCACTTCGTTCTTTCACAAAGCGACCCCCTTTTTCTGCGCGATGTTTCGTGCTGATAAAGGGGGTCGCAATAACGCGATACCCTGCCCCGTCTGCCGAAATGCAGCGAGGCCATAAAAACGCCGCCCAGTGGACGGCATTCAGGAGAAGCGCTCATGAAAACTCAAGCTCCGAATTTTTTCTTCCCGATTGGCCATCAGGAGTATGCTACCTCGATGAGTGAGGGGCGACTTCAGGTCGCGATGAAAAACATAACCGTCGGAGAACTCCAGAAGCAGGCTGAGGAAACCGCGCGGTTCTTGGAATACTCGTGGATGCAGCTCAACGCTAAGAAGCTGCATTCAGTCCGCGAGCGCCAGAGTAACGCCAGGTGGAGTTGGAATAAGGCAACCTGGGACTCCGTCGAGCGGCAGATCATAGAGGTTCAAGGGCGCGTGTTCCTGATGCATATCCGGACCAGACGCTTTGTTACCGAGCACAAGGGCTTGTTTGGGCGAACATTTTATACGCCGACGGATCAGTACGATCCGCGGCGAGAAATTTGGGCAACCCAAGATCAGGCTCAGATGACGCGGCAGGAACGACGTATTGCCCAGGCATCTGTCCCGCAGTTCGTCGAACACTGATGTAACAGGAGACATGAGGACTCCGTAAAAACTCCTCACAACACGGGACAAGATGTTATGGATGACTCCAGCGCTTGTCCCCTCCCTTGAGTGCACCATTCGACAAGCTCATGGCGCTTTCAAGCAGAAGACTAAAGGACTTACGATGTCTTTTTTTTGTTTCTTACACAGAGCATCAGCACGATGAGGAATGCAAAGAGGGTCGCGGCCATCAGGGGGAACGTGATGTATCCGAATTCGAAGATGATGCGCTGCGCGCAATCGCCCGCGCCGGAGGCCGGGCATGGCAGCACGCTCGTGCCGCCCATTTGGATGTAGTGCTGGTAGAGCGCCGCAGCGGCGCCAAAAATTGAAAGTACAATCGAGTAATCCGCGATCGATCGATCACGTTTCCACAGTGCGACGGCGAACAGCGGAACCTGCGACCAGAGGAAGATGCGCTGGATCCAGCACCAGCCGCATGGGATGAAGCCGAGCACGTCGGAGTAGTACCAGGTCATCCCCGTCGCCCCGAGAGCGAGGATGAATGCGAGCAGCAATCCCCTCTTCTCAAGAAATGTGCCAACGCCGCGCAGATCAGGAAACCGCTTTTGCAGGAAAAAGAGTGCGAAGAACGCGACGGTCAACAGTTGAAGGACGACGGTGCCAAGTGCGAGCCAATGATTGAGTATCTCAACGGGATACATGTTACTTCACACCCGTAGGCAGCGGACACTTGCTCGCCTGCGAGATCTCGGCGAGTGTATGTTCGCCATTCAGGGTGCTGCCGTCCGGAAATATCCATGTGGGATAGCTTGAAACGCCTTTATCCTTGCAGATCTGCGTCTGCCCCTGACCGTCCGGCGTCGAGCACTCGACGTACGGGACATACTGCACGGCAGAGCCGAACATCGCCCTGGTGCGCTGGCAATGCGGGCACCAGAATGCGCCGTACATTTTCGTGCCGTTCTCTTGGAGGCACTTGGCGAACGAGTCGAGCTGATTGGGCTGCGCGGATGCGATGAAAGACGCCCCGACACCGAGCACTATTAATCCTATGATAATGCCCCAGAAAATCAGTACTCCTTTCTTCATGACTGCAGTATATAATGTCTGGATGAAAGAGCGCAATCATGATTCTGCATTCCTCCTGCAGGTGGTACAGCCGGCAATCATGGGTCTCATGGACGGCTCCGTTTCCACGCTCGCACCATTGTTTGCCGCAGCCTTCGCCTCAGGTAAACCGCACATTGCCTTTGTCGTCGGTATCTCTGCAGCCGTCGGAGCCGGGATATCGATGGCATTTGCTGAGGCACTTTCAGACACGGGCGAGATGACCGGCCGCGGCCACCCCGTGCGCCGCGGCGCCATCGTCGGGATGATGACATTCATCGGTGGCATTTTTCATACGGCGCCTTTCTTGCTTCCCGATTTTTGGAGCGCTGTCTACCTCTCTTTTGCGATCGTTGGTATAGAGCTCATCGTGATCGCTTATGCGCGTTTCCACTACTTCAAAATGAGCTTCTGGATGTCTATCCTACAAGTAATCGTCGGCGGCTCGCTCGTCTTGGGTGCCGGGCTGCTGCTCGGCTCCTCCTAGCCCGCGTGAACGCATCCGTCGCATCTGCAGCCGACGGGCTCGATGAACTCTTTGAAATATTCCTCGCCGTAATCGATCGTGAGCTCCTCGCCTGAAGCAATGTCGCGCAACGCGTAGATCATGATGCTCTCGCCTTCGATGATGGCCTCCACATTGGGCGTGCATGCGTGATTGATGTAGCCGGCGGTATTTCCCGGCACGGGGCCGTCGATCGTCCATTTTTTATTGATCTCAAAAAGATAGCGCGAATCTGATTCATCGGCAGTGCCGGTGGGTATCCGCTCGCCGGTGTATTCCAAAATGAACTCCCCTTGCTCCATCGGACGTACCGCAAAGAGACCGTCCCCAACGCCCGGCATCGAACGGCGGATAGCGAATCGCGAGTCTTCGGTGAGTTTCATCCCGTTAGAAGTAGGACGCGTACAAAGAAAAAATCCCGTCCCACTTGATTATCGAATAACGATGGCTTACTACAGAACCCCACGCTTGTACGTCCGTAACTTCTAACGGGATTCATGCGAGCGAGTATACCAAAATCAACGCCGCTTTCACCAGTGTTTGCTGAAATTTCTGCAAGAGGCATAATGGCACAATGGCAAAGCGCGAAGCTACATCCATTGAAGCCTACAAAGGCGTGCGGGATTTCTATCCGGAGGATCAATTCGTCTTGCGGTACATATTCGAACACATGGAGCGCGTGTGCGAACTTTTCGGCTACGAGGAGTACAGCGCGAGTATTCTCGAACACGCAGAGCTCTACCGCGCGAAGACGAGCGAAGAGATCGTCAACGAACAGACGTACACCTTCACCGATCGCGGCGGCCGCGAGGTGACGCTGCGCCCCGAAATGACGCCGACTTTTGCGCGCATGATCGCAGCAAAATCGCGCGAGATCCCGATGCCGGCACGCTGGTACACCATCGCCAATGTGTTCCGCTACGAACGCCCGCAGCGCGGGCGTTTGCGCGAGCACTGGCAGCTCAACGCCGATATCGTCGGCGTAGATTCGATAGAAGCGGATGCAGAGATCATCGCGGTGGCACACGGCGTCTTGCGCAGTCTCGGCGCCGACGAGCGTGATTTTGAGATACGCGTCTCCGACCGGCGCATTTTGGATACCCTCTACGAGCGCATGAGCATCAAGGAAGATGCGCGCGCCGCCGTGACGCGCCTTTTAGACCGCCGCGAGAAAACAGAGAAATTTCAAGACGAGCTCGGCAAGATCGTCGGCGAGGAGAGCGCCGTCTCCCTCGTCGAAGAACTCGATCGTACGACATCGACCGCGTACCTTGAGGACCTTCGCGTGCACCTGGAGCACATGGGTATACACAACATGGTCGTGGATACTTCGATCACGCGCGGATTCGATTATTACACTGGCATGGTCTTCGAAGTGTTTGACACGCATGAGGACAACAACCGTTCGCTTTTTGGCGGTGGCCGATACGATGGCTTGCTTACGCAATTCCTGCCTGCCGGCAGGCAGGCGGCGGGCGATCCGCCGGCTGGCGGAATCCCTGCGGTGGGTTTTGGCATGGGCGATGTGACCGCGCGGCACTTTCTCGAGAGCCACAATCTCATGCCCGATTATGCGCCTGCTGCGGAGCTCATGATCTGCGTGGTGGAAGAGAGCGCGACCGGACACGCGGTCAAGCTCGCCCAGGACCTGCGGCGCGAAGATATCGCGGTCGCGGTCAATTTTTCCGGCAAAAAGATCGGCGATCAGATACGCCATGCAGACAAAATGAAGATCCCCTTCGTGATCGCGGTCGGTCAGAAGGAACGCGACTCGGGGCGGTATACGATCAAGAACCTCGCATCTGGCCACGAGATCACGCTCGCCGCCGATGCAATAGCAGGACACTTGTTCTCAGCACTTGGCTAACTATGAGGACAGTGGTGTTTGATATTGAGACGGCCAACTGGTTCTCTGAAGTCGGTGGCTCCAATCCAGCCGATCTCAAGATCGCACTGGTCGGCATCCATGATTCGCAAACGGGCTACGCGAGCTTCGTCGAGAGCGAATTGCCGAGGCTCTGGAAAATTCTCGAGAATACCGACCTACTCGTAGGCTACAACTCGGATCATTTCGATATCCCTCTCTTGAACAAGTATTATCCAGGCGATCTTTCGCGCATAAAATCGATCGATCTGCTCAAAGAAATTTATGCTGCTCTCGGGCGGCGGATCAAGTTGGATGCAGTGGCGGAAGGTACGGTCGGAGAAAATAAGAGCGCGGGCGGAGCGCAATCGCTCAAGTGGTGGCGCGCTGGCGAAGTGGAGAAGGTCCGCGAATACTGCCTCAAGGATGTCGAACTTACAAAGAAAGTCTTCGATCACGCGCTTGAGAAAGGATTCATCAAGTACAAAGAGCTCGGCAAGGTCCGCGAGATCAAACTCGATACATCCAAGTGGCTCACGACCAACAAACATGCGATGACCTTTACGATGGGGTTCTGAATTACCGCGCGGCTTTCGTCTCGCTTCCGCCTTTCAATTTGTAATACACGCGATTGCCGAAGCGCAGGTCGACATACTCGAGCTGATCTTCTTTTCCCTGCAGAGCATCCGACGCAAGGATGAGCTGGAGATTGTTGACGAGCGTGCCTGGATCTTCGCCAAAGGATGCTTTGAGATAGAAACCGCTCTGCAGCGTTACCGAAAAATCCTGGTCGCTCGCGACCAATGCGCTTCGTGGCGTAAATTCATCCTGAGCAAGTAAATGCATGAGCGCGAGAATGCCGGGAAAATGAGCCGGCGCAAAAGAACGGCCGATCGGATCCGTTGTCGTCGCGACCCCACCTGAGAATGTATAGCCGCTCGGAGTGCTCGGCGTCGAGCTCGCGCCTTGTGCCGAGGCCCTTGCGAAGATGAATCCATCGCTGTCCATTTGATAACAATCATTAGCTGCGCTGCCTGTCTGGGTAGGCACGCACCACAGCGCGAAAAGCTGTCGCTCCGTGACAGTGATCGTGGCGGCGGTCGCGAGCATTGAAGTACGGCTGACCTGTGCAGATTTGATCCGCGGGAAATAGCCGACTATCTCGCGGCCGATCGCGCCTGCATTGAAGAGCAGGATATTATTGTGCGAGAGAAATGGATGCGTGCCATCGGCAAGTAGCGTTTCTGCATATGCTTGTACGAGGCGCGGCGGGACGCTCGTTGCCCCCACCACAGAAAGGGAGTTCACCGAGAAACGCGGCAGATACGATGTGTAACCGATCGCCCAGGCGCTTCCTGCGATCAAGATGAGAGATAAAAGCGCCAGAAGTGCACGCATTCGCCTGCGGCGCGCTCGCAGCGGCATGCGCTGCTTTTTTTCAGAAAACGGCAAACGCGGAGGGCTCGGCATCCTCGCCGAGCGCATCGGGCGCTTCCGCAGGTCAACGATTCCCTTTGGTGATGATCCTGCACTAAATTTTGCCATGGCTTCTTAATCTAACATTCGAGTGCGGATCTTTCGTTTGCCGTCTGCTGCAATGCGGACCGAATTGTGTTGTCTGCAGCAAAAAACGGCAAAATTAGTTCTTGGATATAACATCCTTGCCCATGTAGCCCCGCAAGACGTCGGGGATCGTTATCGAACCGTCGGAGCGCTGATTATTTTCAACGATCTGGCAGAGAATACGCGGCATTGCGAGCGCGGTGTTGTTGAGCGAATGCGCATAGCGCAATACACCCTTTTCATCTCGATAGCGGATGTTGAGGCGACGTGTCTGGAAGTCGTGGAAGTACGATGACGAGTGCGTCTCACGATATTTTTTCTCGCTCGGCATCCAGGCCTCGATATCATATTTTTTCACCTGCCCTAATCCCAGATCTGCCCCGCAATTGATGACCACATGGTATGGCAGCTGCAACTCCTGCAAAAGTGCCTCTGAGTTCTCGGTGAGCTCTTCGTGTATGCGTATCGATTCCTCATGACTCGCCTCACAGAGCACCACTTGTTCGTATTTCACGAATTCGTGGATGCGGAAAAGGCCCTTGGTATCGCGGCCGTGGCTGCCGGCCTCTCGGCGAAAGCACGGACTGAAGGAGAAAAATTTGACCGGCAGATCTTTCTTCTCCAAGATCTCTTCTTGGTAATACCCCATGCTGGCGACTTCCGCCGTACCGGCCAAATAATCGCCGTCCTGCGTCTTGTAGAGATCCTCTTCGGATTGCGGCAGAAAGCCCGTGCCCATAAAGGGTTCGCGACGAGCGAGCGACGGCACGATCATGGGCACGAACTTGTCGCGGTTCATGAATCTGTCTTGCACAAAACGCTCGAGCGCCCACATGAGCCGCGCACCGTCACCTCGCAAAAAGTATCCGCGAAATCCTGCTACCTTGGCGCCGCGCTCAAAATCGGCCATATCATTCTGCAGCATCAAGTCGACATGATTCTTGATCTCAAAATCAAAAGTGGGAATTTCTCCCCAGGTGCGCACCTCTTTATTGTCCTCATCAGACTCGCCGTCCGGCACCGATACGTCGGGGACATTGGGCACGGCGAGCATGAGCGCGCGCCACTCCTTGAGGATGCCCTGCATTGATTCCTCTTCGAGCTTCAGCGTATCTTTCACGCCCTGCATCCGGGTTATCAGAGTTTCGCGTTCGGCTGGCGCGGCGGTGGCAATCGCGTTTGACGCGACATTCTGCTCGGCTCGCTTCTCGTCTATTTTGGCTTGCAATTCGCGCCGCTTGTCGTCGAGCTCAATCAGTCGGTCAAGGTCGACCTCGATGTGTTTCTTGTTCGCCCCCGCGGCGACGATGTCTTTGTTTTCCCTTATGAACTTTATATCCAACATATCAGCGATGAGAGAATGCGACTTTTACGCCGAGGAGAATAAGCGCGATGCCCATGACTTTCATGAGTTTGCCTTGCACTGCACCTATCCCACTTCGCACGAGAGGCATGGTAAGCATCGCTGAAAGCCCTACGAACCAGAGCATAACGATAAGCACGACTTCCAGACCGTAGGCAATCTGTATGAGCGTCGGAAGTTGCGGCGAGACGAATTGCGTAAATATACTGACGAAAAATACTGTTGCCTTAGGATTGAGGACATTGGTCAGAAATCCTTCTTTGAACGCGTCGCGTGGCGCTTTATACACCGCTTCTCCTTGTGGAGCGGAGATCTCGTGGCTCTGCCTGGAAAAGAGAATGCTGGCGCCAAGCCAGATAAGGTACACAGCGCCGAGAACTTTTATGATTGAAAATAAGAGTATCGATTGTGAGATGATCAAACCGATACCGACTAATGTGTACGTAACATGGACGAGCAAGGCGCTACCGACCCCGACGGCCGTCCACATGCCGGCAGAGCGCGAATGAGCGAGACTGTTCTTTGCAACAACGAGAAAATCAGGGCCAGGGCTGATCGCCGCGAGGAGGGCTATCACCGCGAACGCACCAAAACTGAACAGCAACTCCATAGTGATATGATAATACCACTATGAAAGGGGCTTCGGAAGACGAATTGGCCGTTCTCTCACCCGCGAAATTTCCCTCGATATTAAAGGAAATTCCCGGCGCGCCGAAAAAACTGTACGTACGGGGACAACTTCCAAGCTTCGATAAAAAATGGCTTGCTGTGGTCGGTGCTCGTGCCTGCACTCCCTATGGGCGGCAGGCTGTGGAATACCTGATAAAAGGTCTCGCTGGGTATCCCATTGTCATCGTCTCCGGCCTCGCCTACGGCATCGATGCCGAAGCGCACAAAGCGGCACTTAAATACGGGCTGACGACAGTTGCCGTCCCCGGCAGCGGACTGAATTGGGATGTGTTGTATCCGAAAGCAAATCATGGATTGGCGAGAGAGATAATTTCTGCAGGCGGCGCGCACCTTTCTGAAGAAGAACCTGACGAGAAGACGATGGATTATATGTTCCCCAAACGCAATCGCATTATGGTGGGGCTCTGCCACGCGACGCTCGTCATTGAGGCCAAAGAAAAGAGTGGCTCGCTCATCACCGCCAAACTCGCGGTCGAATACAATCGCGACCTGCTCGTCGTCCCTGGTTCCATCTTCAGCGAATCAAGCCGCGGCGCGCATCAATTCCTTCGCCTCGGCGCGCAGGCCGCTACCTCCCCGCAAGATATTTTGCAGACTCTCGGTCTTGAAGAACGCAGCTCTGCAGCACTCGAACTGCGCACCGACCTCTCCGAGAGTGAAGTGCGCGTCCTCAACATCATTGCCTCTCCCCTCTCGCGCGACGAACTTATCCGTGCACTCGAGCTCCCGATCACCGATGCCAACGTCTTGCTCTCCGCGATGGAAATCAAAGGTCTGATCGTCGAGAGTTTGGGTGTGGTGCGCAGCGCCTGATCTAGCGCATCGCTTCGATGCCAGAGGTTATTTCGGACACTTCGCGGGTGATAGCGGCTTGGCGGACTTTGTTGAAGGTGCGGGTAAGGTTGTGCGCCATTTCTTTTGCCTTGTCGGTCGCGCTCTTCATCGCGACCATACGCGCGCTGTGCTCGGACGCTTTGGATTCGAGAAGTGCGTGGAAAACCGCGATGTTGAGCAGGCGCGGCAGAAGCTCGGTGAGCACCGTATCGGCATCGGGCTCGATGGTGTAAGTGGCCGCCTTCGTCAAAGACTCCGGCGCGCCAAGGGGAGCATATTTGCCCTTAGCCGGGCGGATGCCGACCACGAATTGTTGTATCATCGCGGAAGTAATGGGCACTATTTGGCGAACGCTCGGCTGTTGTTCGAACGTGGAAACGAAATTCTGATAGATCACGAGCGCTGAGCCGATCCCACCCTTTGCGTGCATCGTCAATAGCTTGTCGGTCGCGTCCCGGATCTCTTCTTCGGAAACGCCGTCTGACACGTTTTCGTGCTTCACGAGCACTTCGTATCCGCGCGATGCGAAATAATCGCCGCCGCGCCGACCAAAAGCAACGAAACATACGTCTTGCTTGTCAAGGCGACGCCTTGACAATTCTTGCTCCGCTTTGCGGATGACGCCGCTATTGAGCGATCCGGCAAGACCCTTATCGCTCGTGATAATAACCATGCATGTTTTGTTTACCCTGAGCGAAGTCGAAGGGTCCTGCTCTTTCAAAAGCGGGTGACGCGCCACATCGACGGTAGCTGAGAGTCGTTCAAGAATGGAAAGTGCTGCCGCAGCATATGCACGACTTGAGAGGGCGCGCTCTTGGCCCTTGCGCATTTTGACGGCCGACACAGCCTCCATCGCGTGGGTGACGGTTCCCGTCTTTTTATAAGACAGTATCTTGAGCTTGATGTCTTTCAAGCTCGCCATATGTTACTGCGCTGGCGCGAACAATTCTGTGTGCGCGAGACGGAACTCTTCCATTGCGTGCGTGAGCGTCTTCTTGAGGTCGTCTGAGAGCACGCCTTTTTCTTTTATCTCTTTGAGAGCGGCTGTATGCTCAGTGTCTACGAATTCGGCAAAACCGCGAGCCGCTTCTGGTACGCGCGCAATCGGGGTCTCGGCAAAGAGTTTATTCATCGCGGCAAAGAGCATGACGACCTGCTTCTCCATCGGGATCGGTGCGCCATTTTTCTGCTTCAACAATTCCACCATGCGCTGACCCGTCGCTATTTGATCGGCGGTCGCTTTGTCGAGGTCCTGCGCGAATTGCATGAACGCTTCCAAATCGCGGAATTGCGCGAGTGTGAGTTTCAAGGTACCTGCAACTGCTTTCATCGCCTTGGTCTGGGCAGAAGAGCCCACACGAGAGACGGAGATACCCACATCGATAGCCGGTCGCACGCCTTTGTTGAAGAGATCGCTGGTGAGAAAGATCTGCCCATCGGTGATGGAGATCACGTTGGTCGGAATGTAGCCGGACACATCGCCCTCTTGCGTCTCGATGATGGGGAGACCGGTTATTGATCCGCCACCTTTTTCATCGCTCAGGCGGCACGCGCGCTCAAGTAAGCGCGAGTGCAGATAGAAAATATCGCCCGGATATGCCTCGCGGCCCGGTGGCCGACGCAGGAGCAATGAAAGTTCGCGGTAGGCCACTGCTTGCTTCGAGAGGTCATCGTAAATGACCAACACATCACGGCCTGCGTCCATGAAATACTCTCCGATAGCAACGCCGGCAAATGGCGCAAGGAATTGGAGCGCTGCAGGAGCGGAAGCAGGCGCGTCAACGATGATGGTGTACTCAAGTGCGCCTTCCTGGCGCAGCTGCTCGACGATGCGCGCGGTCTTCGATTCCTTTTGGCCGATAGCGACGTATATGCAGATCGGTCGGGTCGCCTCCGGTTCGTTGCGCTGGTTGATGATGGTGTCGATAGCCACCGTCGTCTTGCCGGTCGCGCGGTCACCGATGATGAGTTCACGCTGACCGCGGCCGATCGGGATCATCGCGTCGATAGCTACGATACCGGTCGCAAGCGGCACCGAAACCGATTTGCGGTCGATGACACCACTCGCTTGTCGCTCCACCGGCATCATCGTTGCGTTCGTGAACGGACCTTTGCCGTCGAGCGGCTCGCCGAGCGCGTTCACAACGCGACCGAGCAATTCCTCGCCAGAGGGCACCATGAGTACGGTGCCGGTCGATTTTACCGTCATACCCTCTCGCACTCGTGCAGTGTCTCCGAGGATGGTCGCACGCACGCCGTCTTCTTCGAGGTTCAAAACGAGGCCGAAGAGCCGACCTCTTCCGCCAGCTGGCGAATCCATCGCTTCTGCAAGCGTCTTACCCTTGGCCTCCTCGAATTCCACGACCTCGCTCATCACCGCGCACGCCAAGCCGTCGATAGCCACGACGCCGTCGCCCACCGCGGTGACTTTGCCCACGTGCTCGACATGCCGCTCTCCTGCGTGCCCTTCGATCTCTTTGATGATCTTCTCGACGATGCTGGATTGCATAAGGGTAGGTTTCAGGGGTTAGGTTTCAGGTTTCAGTAAATACAAATGCTACTGGGTCGAGGCATTATATATTGAAAGTAATGATCTTTTCCAGCTCGTGTCCAGAAGCACCCCGCGCCCTTCCAAGCGCCAACCGCCGATCAGTGTCTCGTCTACCTCTTCACACAGATCCACATTGGCGATCTTGTGTGCAGCTAAAACCATTTCTACCTCTTTGATCGCCTGCTTGGCGTCTTTTTCTCGCATCACAGAAAGCGTCATTTTATTACGACCCTCCTCGCGCGCTGCGAGCCGCGCGAATGCACGGGCTATTTTCGGAAGAAGAGCGGCACGACCCCGAGCCTCGAGCGCTGTCCTCAGCGCTGCGACGGCATCGCGCGGACCCTTTCCCTGCCCACCGGCAGGCAGGCCTTTTCGTATCATTTCCCAGAGTGCCTGTGCGTATGCGTGTTCCATATTTCTATGCAGTCTCTTTGCGCCCTCCTCCGCCAAGAGCTTCGGGGCGGGCAAGCATTATCTTTTCCGCCGCGAGCATCGCCGCACGGGCTATTTCGCGCTCGCTTTCCTGTATGGCCTGACGCTTAGCTTCTTCGGCGCGCAGCTCTGCTTCCGCCATGAGAGCGTCCGAACGCGATTGTGCGGCTTTCATGATCTCACTACCCTTCTCATCGGCGCGCACGCGCGCGGTCGCGACCAATTCTTCCGCTTCCTTGGCCGCAGCCCCGATCATGGAATCGCTCTGGCCTTTCGCGTCCTCAAGCTTCTGCGCTGCGGCATTTGCCACGCGGACGCTCTCGGCTATTTTCTCACGTCGTTCGTCGATGATCCGCAGGATCGGCCTGTAGAGGAAGTATGAGAGTGCAGCAAGGAGCAATCCGAAATTGATCCCCTGAATGATCAGGAGTTTCCAATTGACGCCGAATGCTGCAAATAAATCTGACATGATTCTTTTTAGTACACCTCGTTCACGTTATTTTGGATGCGAGGCTAGGCGGACGAATCTGTCGAACGAGGCGTACTGAAATGTACGACGAGCGCTGGCAGATGATGTCCAACGACGCATCGCGCCAAAATTACGTGAACTTAACAATGAAACCAACGACCAGTGCGAAAATTGCTAATGCTTCGGCGAAGACAATGCCCGTAAACATAAGCGGTTGTATCTTCCCCGCCGCCTCCGGATTGCGCCCGATCGCTTCGAGTGCTGATGCCGCGACCAATCCCACGCCGATACCGGGGCCCAACACGCCGAAGCCGACGGCAATGGCCATCGCGAGCGTTTTAGCTGAATCTAGATCCATACTGAGTAGCTTATGGTTTTTAGCCCCGACGCTTACGGTCGGGGTCCCGACTGCAACGTCGGGATTGATAATATTAATTCCGACCGCACCATAATAGCATCAAATAAGGGCAATTCAATGCGGCTCGGTGATGGCAAGTTTGATGAAAAAGAGCGTGAGGAGCGCGAAGATGGCGGCTTGGACGAAACCCACGAAGAGCTCGAACATCATGACCGGCACGGGTGCTACGAGCGGCAAGAAGTAGATAACGACGAGGATGAGGACCTCGCCGGCAAAGACGTTGCCAAAGAGGCGGAATGAAAAGGCGACGATGCGCGCGAGTTCGGAAAAAAGCTGGATGAAGCCGACGATGAAGCCGATGAAGCCGCCGTGGAAATTGACGAACTTGCCTCCGTACTTCGCGGCACCGATGATCACGATGCCGGTGATCTCGATGACAAGGAATGAGAGTATAGCGAGCATCAAGGTGACGTTGAGATCGGTATTGACGCTGCGCAAGAGCGGGACGAATTCACTACCGTGCACGAGCCCCAAGCTGCCGATGCCGGGAGTGAATTCGATGAGATTGGAGGTGAAGACGAAAAGGAAGATGGTGCACAGATACGGAAAGAATCTCCGAGCCAGATCGCGGCTCTCGAGGATTTCCGCGATGTAATTGTAGACGAATTCCACGAGCCATTCGAAAAGTACTTGCGGCCGGGAGGGTGTGAGCTTCAATTTTTTGCCGATGAGTATGGCGACGACGACGAGCAGCGCCATCACGACCCAACTCATGAGCAATGTATTGGTGATAGGTATGCCAAAAAGTGTCCCGATCTGCTCGGGCGCCAAAATGACCTTGATCCCCTCATCCATGGGCGCGATTCTAGCACTTTTTTATGCATCCATGAACTTTCGTATCGCACCTACGACACGTCTTTTTGCGCCTTTGAAACTGTGCAGGGCCTTGGGAATAACGACGACGCGGTGTGCACTTTTGATATTGCGGTCGAACCAGTTCGCTATTTCCTCGGCCGGGCGGTCGGCGTATTCGTCCGCCCCTGCCCAGAGGACGAGGATCGGCCGGGTGACCTTTTGCAGCGTCTGTGGCCGTTTTCCTTTTTGTTCATAGGGAAAGATGGTCTCGGCGCTATCGGGTGTGTTCAAGCTGAGGAATCGCTGCGCGTCATTGAGTGAACCGTCGTTGAGGATCGATCCAGGCATGAATGCATGCGGTTTCCCTGCGCGGACGAGCGTGCGCGCGATCTTCGTTAGTCTCGCGAGCTTGCCGCGCCTATCATGCTTGAGCGCAGCGGCGTAGTCAGAAACCGGCGCCAGAAGAACGATGCCTTTCACGCCCCGACCACCCTTACGGCTCGCCCAGTAGATAGACTTCTGACAGCCGGTCGAATGGCCGATCAAAAAAATATCTTTGATCCCCTGCTTGCGTACGAAATTGATCGCGCCCTCTATATCGTCGATGCAATCCGTGAATACCTCGTGTGCCGCGCCGCCGGGAGTATCTGTATGGTGATTTTTTCCCGCACGGGCGATGAAAGCAACCTTATCGTGGCCGCGGTTGTTGAACGTAAGCACTGCCGTTCTTGGATCTGCGAGCTGCCGAAGTACCGTGGAGCGGCTCCACATTGAGCCGCCAAGCCCGTGTACGAAAATGACCGCGCGCTTGGCTCTTTTGGGTCCATACCAGAGCCCGCTCAGCAAAAATTTCTTCGGCGTGATGATGTCATCTATCGCAAAACACGGGACCATGAGGTCACTGTCTACGCTTTATGCAACAATGTCAACGCAGAACCGCCGTACCATTTATCTCACGATCGTGACTTAAATGTACAGGCCACTATTTTGCGGAGGCAAACGAGGCCTTGCCGATCATCTGCGCGAGCTGCATCTGGCTCCGCGGCATGTCTTTGATGTCAATGTGACCGACGACCGTTATCGTCACGCCCTTGCATATGCCAAGCGCGGTGGCAGCATTGCGCCTCGTACCGCCGACCGAAACCGATGAATCTGTATGAAAAAGGATGTCGATCTGGTCGCGCTTGCGAGAATGCATCGAATCGGCGATGACGCGGTAGCCGATCATCGGCTGCACAAGCTCGAAACCGCACGAGGGGGCGGTCGAGGTGGCCGGGGGGCCATCGATCTCGATGACCGTGCCAAAAGGCAGCTCGTCCGCAAGGTCCACCGATCGAGCCGCGACTACATCGGCGTCGGCGTACACGCCGCTCGCGGTCATATCCGGTACATCGTCGGTCTGGCTGGGAACGGCATTGTATCCGGTCATTTTGACCGAATAAATCTGAGGTGCAGGCGCCGGATCAGCCGATGCGGCAAAAGGTGCCACATTGCTGAGTATGGTACTCGAGCCTGCGCCCGAAAAAAGAAAAAATCCCATAAGGGATCCTGTGATGATTGAATGCATTTGATGTAAGGAAGCGAACGACCTTACGACGAGATACTAACATGACAAAACTTGACTGTCAAGGGCAAATTGTGGCCTCATATGATCTTCATAATAGGCCTCAAACAAAGGGTTTTGTGGCGATCCCGACGCGCGGTCGGGACCCCGACCACTTCGTGCGTCGGGGTTATGTCCCCTCCTGCCAACTTGCGAGATACTTCTCCTGCTCCGCTGTCAGTGTGTCGATGGTGAGCCCCATCGCGGCCAATTTCGTGCTTGCGACCATGTGTTCTATCTCCGCTGCGACATCGTAGACGCCCGGCGCGAGCTTTCTTGACATCCCTTCGACTGCGCTCAGGGCAAGCCACTCGCTCGCGAGTGCCTGGGTGGCAAAACTCATGTCCATGACGCTTGCCGGATGCCCTTCGGCGGCAGCGAGGTTGACCAATCGGCCTTCGGCCAGGACATAGATGCGTCTTGCTTGCCCTGAGCCCGTCGAGGGGCCGAGCGTGTACTCGTCGACGGAAGACCGGACGCCGATCCTGCTGCTTGAGGCCATTTTTTTGAGTTCGGGAAGGTTGATCTCGACGTCGAAGTGACCTGAGTTGCACACGACCGCGCCATCCTTCATGAGCTTAAAGTGTTCGCCGACGATAACGTTGATATCGCCGGTTACCGTGACGAATAGATCCCCTACTGCTGCAGCCTTCGCCATCGTTGTGACGAAAAATCCGTCCATTGCAGCTTCGAGCGCTTTGATGGGGTCGATTTCGGTGACGTACACGGCCGCTCCCATACCCTTGGCGCGCATGGCAAGCCCTTTACCGCACCAACCATAGCCCGCGACCACAACCGTCTTACCCGCGATGAGCATGTCGGTCGCGCGGATGATGCCGTCGAGCGTGGATTGGCCCGTGCCGTAGCGATTGTCGAACATATTTTTGGTCTTGGCATCATTGACCGCGACGATGGGCATCTTGAGCGCGCCGTCCCTCTGCATGGCGCGCAGGCGGATGACGCCGGTGGTGGTCTCTTCGGTACCGCCGAGAATGCCTGCCAATAATTCCGGGTGCTTCTGATGAATAGTGGTGACGAGGTCTGCGCCGTCGTCCATCGTAAGCTGCGGCTTTTGCGCGATGAGCGCTTCGATGTGCGAAAAAAAGACCTCGGTGCTCTCACCCTTTATCGCGAAGGTGGGTATCCCGAAATCCTCGACCAAGCTCGCGGCCACGTCGTCTTGGGTCGAAAGCGGGTTTGACGCCGCCAGATACACATTGGCACCGCCCGCCTTCAAGGTGCGTACCAGGTTGGCCGTCTCGGCGGTCACATGGAGTACCGCTGCAAGCGTCTTGCCTTTGAATGGCTGCTCTTTCTCGAACCGGGCACGCACCTGGCGAAGAACAGGCATATCGTGCTCAGCCCACTCTATCCGCTTGTTGCCCTCCGGTGCGAGCGACGCGTCTTTTATATCGGATGCCATAGAAGGTGTATCTTACTGTATCGGAAGCTTTTCTCCATACGTAGCACGGTAGCGATCGGCAAGCTCCGGCAGCGTGAAAGTATGTCCTTGCGTTCCGTAAGACTCGACCACGTACGCCGCGACGGTACTGGCGAGCTGCCCGCATGCGGGGAGCGGAAGTCCGAGGTACATACCCTTAATGAACCCTGCGCGATACGCGTCGCCGGCGCCCGTCGGGTCCATGACCTTTTTTACCGTGGTCGCTTTGACACGGATCTCACCCTCTTTGCTCAAGATACGAGAACCGTCTGCACCGTAGGTGAGAACGATGGTCGGGACATATTCAAGCATCGCATTTTCCGTCCAGCCAGTCTTTTGCGCGATCATGCCGAGCTCGTAGTCGTTGCCGAAAAGGACGCTCGCACCAGTGATGCAGTCGCGCAACTGTTCGCTCGAAAGCGCCGTGATCGCTTGGCCAGGATCAAAGAGGTAGTGCATGCCGTGTTGGCGGTAATACGCAGGGAGCATCGTCATATCGGGGATGCATCCGGCGGAGACGATCGCAAAAGCACGTCCGTTGGTGTCGATGGGGATGTCGTAGCCGTGCGCACCGGCGCCGAGGTGAAATGCGGCGATCTGATTATCGGCCTTGTCGGTGAGGACGAATGCCGAAGACGTGAGCTCTCCCTCGACCACGCGTATCGAGCTGGGCTCGATGCCAGCGAGGAGCAGGTGCGAGCGATACGAGCCGAAATCCTCGCCCACCGTGGCGATGATTTCCGCGCTCTCGCCCAAAAGCGCGAGATTGTAGGCCACGTTACCCGCGGTACCGCCGAAACCCACCGAAAGCCGGTCGACCTGGAAGCTCAAATTGATCGAGTGCATTTTTTCAGGAAGAAAGTGCTCGGCAAAGAGTCCGTCGAAATCCATGATGCGGTCATACGCGACTGAGCCGGAAATGATCGTTTTAGACATCGCTGCAGTATACCGAAATGTGTGGGATATGCATCAGTAACACTAAGTTCGTTCAGTTCCCAGCAGATGCATAGCGCTGATTCCAGTACGGTTCGGGGTCGAAGGTGTTATTAGCGTCGTTCGTATCGAGATCCGCAAGCACACAGCTCGCATCATGGATGCGATACGCATGAGGCGTTGAAGCATCTGGGACTTTCGTCATGGTGACCCTACGTGGCTGCATGTGCGTGTGCGGCCCGGTGGCACGCCCGGTGGTATCGCCTCGTGCGATCAACTGACCTATTGTCACGCCATCGCCGATATTCACGAGTATCTTCTCGCAATGAAAAAATTCAATGAGCACGTAAGCGGAAATGCCGTCATCGAAAAGGTACTGGTCGTCTGAAATAATGCTCACGAAGATGCCGCTGCCCTCCGGCTGGTCGCCCGCGTTGACCACGCTGCCGCCTATCGGAGCGTGTATCTTTTGTCCGGGTACGAGATCGAGGTCGACTCCGTTGTGCTGAGTGAATCCGAATTGTTCGTATACCGGATCTTCATACCCCCATGGGCGATTGACCGCGTGCGGACGAACAGGATAATACAGCTGCAATCGCTTCATCTGGCGATTATATCGCGGTCAGACGAGTTCAGTTTCACCCAAGATTGATCCTTCCGCTTCTTATAGTCCGGCGTCACAGACCTTCGTATCCATGGGAAGTGTAGCGGTGCCTTTGTCGATGTAATACACGACTATTTTTGTCCCACTCGCGATCGGGAGCGTTTCCGGATCGTTCTTGAGCGACTCCTCATTCGGATCGAAGTTGACGCTCACCTGCTGGCGTATCGCGGGAGACAAAGTCGGATCGACGCTTACTATCCAGACTTCGGAAGGTCCGGTCGGCGAGCCATTGACCTGAGTTTTGTACCCGGCAAATGATAAGTAGGAATGTCCTTTAAAAACGAATGGCTCAGGACTCCACAGGACTCCGTATGTGGGATCAGGTGGCGTAATGGTCGTATATACGTCCCACGCGCCGGTGGTCGTATTTTTGCGGTAGACATTGATCGTCTGCGAGTTGCTGAGCGTATTCATCGGCATCAGTACCGCGGTCGCGCCGCCGAATTCCGGAGCTTGCCATGCGAAGGGGGTTATTAAGACCGAGGATCCTTGAAGACCGCTCACCACGACGTCGCTCTTTTTTGTCGCGGTATCGTAGAGAAGCACTTGCATCGTTGTAGCACCTGCCGACTGCACAAAATTCTTAACGACCACCTGTTTTGTCCCCGGAACCCACCTTCCGGCAGCCGTGCCGGCTGGCATCGTAGTATCCACCGGATTACTTACGTCTGTGCGCCATCCGAATGTGCCCTGGGATTTGAACGTGTTGAGCTTGAAATTGCCCGTGGTGTTGATGTAGTAGAGCGAGATAGGATCGGGAGAAGCAAAGTCGAGCGTGGCGAATGCGGTACTCTTGTCATTACCCTGAGGGAGGAACGTGACATTCCATTTTCCCAATTGACCCCTGAAGACCTTACCCAGCCGCAGGTTCGTTGAGGATGTATTGTAGGAGGTGAAATAAGCAGCGCAGCGGTTTTGGGAGCAGCCCCATTCCGGGCCGTTGAGGGTCAGGTCGATCGGCGCAGGATTTGTGTTGGTAAATAGCATTTCTGAGGCGGTAAGAAATTTTCCCGTGTTCCGATCGATCGATGCGATGTGCACGCTGCCTGGCGTTATTACTGCATTTTTCGAATTGACTACGGGGTCCGTCTGCCACACAGCGAGCATCTCATGAGGGTTGAGTTCCGCATCGCGGACATAGGTGCCTCCCGCAGCGCTCTGACAAGACGGGGTAAATACGGTCGTGGCCTCGGCAGGACGGGCGGGGAGAGTGAGTGAGAGAGAGAGTATCAGGAAAGCGAGGGCTCCGAGCGCTGCGTAAAAGAGGATCCGATGCTTTCTATATGCAAGGAAAGCCATGCCACCACAGTATCACGGATGCTTGCGAGGTGCAACAACTGGAAACCATATCTACGACTGCCCTCCACACGCCCGATCGAGTTCTGCGAGATCTGCGGCGGTCGGGGTAGTAGGACTCCCCTCGTTCAAGGGATACATGATGGCCTCTTTGTCAGTCACGTGCTGGAGTCCGAGCGAGTGCCCAAATTCGTGCTCAAGTACACGGACGAGTTTGTCCATATTTGAGTATTGGTAGACGTCGATCTCTTTGTGCTCTCCATCGCTGATGTATTCCCCCTCCTTGAATTCCGGTCCGGTCGATGCGCTGAGGTTGTTGTACGTTGAAACGGCGGCGTTGGTATCCTTGACCATCGCATTAAGCTGCGCGGCGGTGGCATTGATCTGTTGCACCAATGCATTGACGGCATCGACCTGCTGCTGCAGATCTGCTCGCTCCGCTGCCAGCTTTTGCCGCTCGGCGCTCAGCTCATCACGAACGCTCCGGGGCGCTCCACCCCGTGCGTTCCACGACCTTACCGCTGCATTGTATTGATCGAGCTCCTGCGCGTACGCCGCCTCGCCGGCATCAAGATCGGCTTTCATCTGCGCGAGCTGCGCACTCATCGAATCATACTGTCCCTTCTGTGCCGTGTAGGCAGCGGTGTTCTCAGAAAGCGCTGAGTCAAGCGCGCTCAGCTTCACGGTGACCGCTTGGCGGCGGTCATACCGAAAGTTGACCGTTACGTCGCCGCCTTGCGCTTTGTATTCGAGGAGATCCTTCCCCGCCGCCGTGTCCCACGCCTGTGCCGCACGATCAATGATCGCTCTTGCGTCGGCCTCAGACAATCCAAAACGCGTATCAAGATCGCCGATGGAATACGTCTCCGGGCGCGAGCACGGGGCGCCATATACGGCGTTGTGCAACTGGACGCCGAGGTAGTCGCGCTGCAGATACACGAACCCCGCTCCAAGCGCAACGATGAAAAGCAATGCTATGTCGAAACTTTTTCTCAACTATGACATTATACGAATATTTGAGCCCAGACCTACTCAGCACATAGATAGATCGCTCCACGTTCCGCCGCACTGGCAACACGTGGAGCGATATGTTGGGGGCGGGGAACGCGACGCTTTCGCCGATCAGACCTTCTGCTCTCCGTCCTCGGCCAAGCTCTTGGCGAGGGCCAAGAGTCGTTTGCGGACAGCAGCGTCCTCAATTGCGCAATAGGCATCGAGGAGTTCGACCGTTTCCGGTCTTCGCAACGGATTAGAATCGTCCTCCTTCGCCGGCTCAGCGAATCCGCCTGGAATCGCTGGTGCACGCACCGGATCGGTGTCGTCGAAGAAGAAGCTCACCGGCACATCGAGCACTCGTGCGATCTCATGTAGGCGACTGGCGCTGACGCGATTGGCAGCCCGTTCGTATTTCTGGACCTGCTGAAAGGTCAACCCAATGGCCTCACCCAGCTTCTCCTGACTGAGCCCCCGCATGACGCGGCGCAGGCGGATTCGGGAACCAACCCTGATGTCGATAGGGTGCGGGCCTTCGCCGGGTTCGCGGCGATGCCTTCCGCGTCGGGGCAGTACCGTTTTGTCCATTGCACACCTATTGTGTGGCTTTTCCCTGCAAAAAATAGCTCGCTGCATGAGCCATGTCAACTCACCCAAATGCCCTCACTTTACGGGACAAATGCCGAGGAAACTGCCGAAAATGTTTATGTACTGAGCCCTACCCTGAGCCCAACACCCAAAAATATCAAGGGGAACCCTTTATCTTTCGTGTCAGGAACCAAATTTTTGCCCAAGTGGGAACGAATTGGAACCAATTAGTGATCGAACTATATCAGTGGCAGCAGTTTGGCAAAGATTTAGAGGAAGCTGTGCCAAATTGATAGTGCAAGCAGGATAAAAAAGACTATTATTCCTCCAAAAAAAACGGGGGCATCGGGTAAGTCTATATTGAAGTATTTTTGCACGTAATAGTGAATTTTTTCAGTATTGGGGTCTATATTGGGGTTATCTTGCTTCCGTAGTAGGAGCTCCCATTTTGTGAGAGGACAATAATCGAGAACCACCCAGCTAAGCGGCCAAGCAATAAGAAGTGCTAGATAGAAAAATCGAATACTTGTAAATGCCCAACCAATCAAAAAGAAAACGGCACATGCGATATGTATCAAAACAATAAAATTTGCTGACCACCGGTAGAAAGACTCCTTCACTTCTCTATGCTACTCTGGTTCCTACGGTCCTTTAGGCACTTTTTTAAATGCCTTAAAACAACGCTGGAAAAACCATGAGGATATTCTAACCCACGCGCGAACCCACTTCGCACGCGCGGAGCGCGTGGTGGCTTGAACCTACAAAGTACGCCCCGATTGCACTGAACCGCCGCCGCACGCCGCCGAGTACGGCGGCAACCCCGAAAGCAAAAACGCTCCATGCATTTTTATTTTT
>ORMF010421024.1_pt1 | contig 81308 bp, 78 predicted proteins | sample 1779871 | NCBI WGS metagenome assembly ORMF01 (sample SAMEA104232316, study PRJEB22302) | groundwater metagenome | biome: forest; feature: aquifer; material: groundwater | place: USA | collected 2011-08-07 | depth 5.4 m | reverse complement strand
TTCAATCATGAAACGACGTGCTTCAGGCGCCATGCGCCGCCCACGCGTTCCCACAGATGGGGAGGTCTGAAACTGTCGATCACCTCCCAGAACCGTTCCTCTGTCAGCTCCGTGTAGTCCAGGAAGTCCTTGAACCATTTCCCAGGAAACTCTCCGTCGTACTTCTTGACGAGTGCGATGGCCTCTTCTCTGGTGATGTGCCCAGATCGGATTTCCTGAGACGCATCTCGTGTGGCACGCCCCAATCCGAACTTAATATACGACAGGTAGAAATGGAACCCGTCGATCCGGTCGTCGAGGCTCGAGTACTTCGAGTACGTGCCTTCCGACCGCCCATCGGGATTCGCTCGGAAGCCGCAGTGCTCAACGGCGTAATAGTAATTTTCCTGGGGCAGCCATTTATTGTGATAGCCGAACCAGTGCATCTCGATTCCAGTCTGTTTGAGTTCCTCGTACGCCGGCACCCGGTAGGACTGCAGGTCGCTTTCAGCGATGCCGTGCTTGACCAGGTCTGCAGGGGGAAGACCTGAAAAATAGAAATCCTTGAAATCCTCGATCGCATTTCCCCGTTGGTTCTCGTTGCGCGTCGCCCCCCCATATTCCGCCTCTCCATTTTCGCCGTAAAACACCAGCGGGATCTTGTAATTGACGGCAATCCGAAATGGAAAGGCATGTTGACCATAAATAAAGGGTTGAAATGGATCGCCGAGCAATTCAAAGGAAAGCCTCGTCAACGTCCGATTCACCCTCCCGTTCGGTGTGCCGAGAATGTTGTCAAAGCCTGAGTGGACGAAGCTCTGAAGATTGTTCCATCCGACGTCGGTATAAATATGGGGGGCCCACGTGACCGTTAACGGATGCATCCCATAACGATGCTTGATCTGGTGGGCCACAAATCCACTATCTTTCCCGCCGCTCACAGGAACTACAACGTCATACCGTCCATTTCGACTGCGATGGCGGTCCAGCAGTTCGCGGAGCTCGCGCTGCCGTTCCGACCAATCTATGACGAACTGCTTCTTGTAAGCATAGTTGCATGCATTGCACACGCCGTGTTCGTCGAATTCAATCCGGGGCCGCTGGTTTGACGTCACGCACTTCTTGCAGAATAGGACTTGTTCTGGAAGTTTGTAGTAGGCGCGGACGTCTCGGGAAGCTAGTTCAGGCATTGCTGTTCTCCGGAGTGAGATTTCGTTCTTCGTCGGGGAATGGACGTTACAAAAGTGCCGCCGGGCCGGAACCTATCGCTTAGGGAAAGTACCGCGTAGGCGCATCGGCGGGTACTGTCACCGTAATGAGCTTCGGCTGGTTGGGAGGTGGTTGCGCTCGAATCGGTTCACGCAGAGTTTGCCGTTCAGCGTCTCGTGACTTCCATTTCCGCTCATACTCGGCAAGCCGTTTGTAGTCGAAGTTGACCATCAGCTCGCGCAATCCGTACAGCTCCACGGCGTCGAAATTCTCGCAGATGACGCCGGTTACTTTGGTCGCATCGCCGAGGTCCAGCAGAAACTTCTCAATATCCCGGTCGTATTGATCGAGGATGTGATCCTTGTATGTGTGATACCATTCGGATCCTGGGTACGGAGTGGCAAAGAACGGTTTGACGACAATGCCGAGCTGCTCCCAAGCCTTCATGCAATCGCGCAGCGAGTCGAAATCCTCAGTCGGGAACCCGATGATCTGGTTGGGAATCGGTCGGATACCCGCCTCCATAGTCCAGAAGAATGACCGCACGTTGGTCTTGGGCGTGGATCCCTTGCCGAGACGCTTCAATATCTGGGTCGAGAAGGACTCGTAGCCATAGACCAGATGCGAGCACCCCGCCTTGCGCATCTGCCGCAGCACCTCAGGATTACATAGCGTCGCATGGCTGGTGCCGCTCCAGTGCACGCCCCGGCAGTTTGCGTCATGCTGGACCCCGTCTCGAACGCATTGGGGTTGCAGTCCTTCGGCGATCCATCGCTCGCAGATCTCCTTCATCCAAGTCCGCCCAGAGTACTGGTCCATCACCATCATGTTCTCATCGAGAAACCCGACAAAGTCAATATCGTAGGTTTTCTTAAGATGCTTGGCCATCCGAACGATGTACTGCGGGCTGTGATACCGGATGCTGCGCGTGTAGGACTTCGGCGCGTCGAACAACACGTCCGTCTCACCTTCCTCATTCTTAACGTACTTCATGTCCCCGCTGATGCCGAGATGAAAACAGAATCGGCAGATGAGCGAACAGCCATAAGACGCGTTGATGTCGAGCCTGCGCCTGGCGAGCATCCCTTCCTCAGAGAAAAGCGCCTGGCTGTTCTTGAAATACACCTCTTCGAGCGGAAACAGGTCATAGGCCGGATATGGGAGGGTGTCAAGGTCCTCAATGAGCGCACGCTCTTCGGTCATCTCGAGGCGTCCCTCCGGCGTCCGGTAAATCACGCCGGGGACCTTTGCGGGGTCCAGTCCACGAGCACCCGCCCGCGCGAGGATGTCGTTGAGCGTGATGAACGCTTCGCCCACCACGCCGATGTCAATCTGCGGGATCAATCGCATGATGTCGCGCGGCATGGAGGTCAGGAAACCGCCGCCCGCCACCAGGAGCGCCTTCGGAGCGTGTTCCTTGGCAAGCCGGCAGATCCGCTTGATATGAGCGTAGGCAGTTGTAATACCACCGACCGCAACCACATCCCAGTCGTCCGCCTCCAAGACTTGGCGCAGCACATCGTCTCCCAGGCGCCATGCGTTGGCGTCGTAAACCTGAACAAGATGCCCTTCCTTCATCGCGAAGGACGCCAGAAGCGCCATCCCGTAAGGCACATGGCGCGGAACATCTTCTTCTCGAACCACCGGGTTGATGAACAGAACCTTGGCCATATCCGCTCTCTTTATATGGGGTCTCCGCCCTTTCAGGATGACAGAAACTCAGGCAACCTCGTCCAGTTGATTCCAGGACCGAACAGAGTTCCTCCGCCGGTGCAGTTAAACGTTTCGCACTCTGCCTGCTGGACCATCTCGAGAAAAGCGTCCCGGTACCACAGGTACACGGAGTCGGTGTAGAACTCCCGGCCCAGATAAGGGTTCTGCACCGTGATGAACATCTCGTCCAGCCGATCTTCTCCGACCAAGTTCTTGAGTTCCTTGTATTTTTGAGTCCCGCTGTACGGCGTATCCATATAATAGCCGAAATCCATTCCCACCAGCCCGACACGGCGCTTTCCAAGGACGGAATGAGCCAACACCCAGCATGCCGATCCAACATTGCCACCTGCATTGACGCAAGGCAAGCCATTCATTGCGTGGATCCTGCGCGTGGTACTATCTTTGGCCTCGTAATCGTCATACATGGGATTCCACCAGTATGCCGGCATCCGTGATTCGAGAATGCGGCCAACGACTTCGGGAGAGGCGCTGGATGCGACCGCCATGCTGATCTGTGGGCCGTATCGGTTCACCAGCTCCAACAATTCCCGGTTGACCTGGAGCTGGTTTTCGCGAAACTTCGGATCCATATCCTGCCGGGCGAAGTAGTCGTCTTGCGCAAGCTTCTCCTCGTTCAAATCAGGATCACCGAACCATCGGACAATTCTAGACTGATGCGGGTCAACTGTCACTGCCAGGTGCGGAACGATGCCATGGCGCAGACACCAACCGATGGCGGAATCGGTGGCGATGATGATGCCTTTGAAGCCGGACTCCTTGATCAGCCGAGCCGTATCGTACCGATGCATGGACGGACCCGCCGCAACCACGAGTGCGCTTTCTCCCTCGACCAGTGGCGTCTCGGCAAGCGCGGCAATGCTCATACCACCCGCGATATGCGCCGCGTTGGCGCGCGCATTGACAAAGCCCTCCTCAGTGACTTTGTCCAAGGTGATCTTCTCCATAGCGGAGGCAATGCGCCGTCCCAGGCTGCCTTTCGGCGACCGCTCATTACCCTCCGGGAGGACAGCTTTAGGAGACATCCGCCGACTCCGATCCTGTATCATCCTTTCCCATGCCATACAGGAACTTCTTCTTCGATACGAATGCGATGCTGCCGCCCAGCCGTCTCAACGCTTCGCGCTCGAATTCATCACTCAAGTCGCCTCCCTTCTGGGCTTCGACCGGAGCTTTCGGTTTGAAGTTCCCTTTTAGCAAATCACTCATGAAGGTCTTCCTCCTTAATAGTGCCGATCACAGACTCGCATACCGCGATTTTCTTCTACTGAGGCTCCAGAGCCGCTTCGCGAAACATTCGGCGATCTGCCAGTCGAACTGGGTATTGATGTCAATCGACCGTTCACGTGCCATCACATATCCGTATGATTTCTCTCCTAGAAGGGAAAAATTTAGGAACCCGAGGCGATCCGGATTCAGAACCCAAATCGCCCCGTTGAGGCCATAGGCCACAGGCGTGATCTGGCGGCGATACATTGTCTTCGCGCCTTCGACAACGTAGGCTAATCGCCCCTTGCGCATGGTCAGCCCTCCAAACGGAGCAAGATCTACTTCATGGACACTCGCGATCGAGTCATAGCGTTTGAATTTCCGCGCCAGTTCCACTGCATTGTCAATGTCCGTCGAGGTCCGCAGAGGAGATGTAGAGAAGAGAACCACGAGAGCTTCGATATGACAGCTTTCGCGGTTCAGTCGTTCAAGTACGTTCTCTATTACCCAGTTAATGGGCGTGTCATCCATCGCCAATTTCGATGGGCGCCGAAACACCTCCGCGCCATACTGTTGGGCAATACGCTCGACTTTCCTTGCCTCGGTCGAGACGATCAGGCGATCGATTGACTTGGCCCTTTGCGCCTCGCGAATTGTGTAGGCCATGAGCGGTTGCCCTAGGAATGGCCTGATATTCTTTTGCGGAATCCCTTTCGAGTTTCCCCGGGCCGGAATGACTGCAATAACCTGCCCCTTCATGCTTTGCCACCTACAGCGAATATCAGTCCTATGGTCTTTTGGTCCGTCAGCCGAAGCGGCATATCACTATCCGTCGGAACATAGTATTCGGCCTTGTCGAACACTGACTCGACCAGCTTTCGAAAGTCTTGTTCGGTGTATTCATGAACGTGATAGGGATTGGCTTCGTTTCTTCCTGTCTTTTCGGCGATGGGAGTCGAGACCACAGCCTTCCCCCCATTCCGTAATAGCCGGTAGACGTATTTCAGGAAGGTTTCGCCTTCCTGGATATGCTCAATGGTCTCAATGCTGACGACCAGGTTGAAATAATCATAGGGCAGGTGCAAGCCCTGCATATCTTCGCATCGGAAGCTGAGCCCCTTTTGAGCGTAATGCTTTCTGGCATATTGAATGGTCACAGGATCATTATCGACCCCTACGACTTGCGAGGCCCCAGCCTCCAGTAGTATCCTGCTCCCGTATCCACTTCCGCAGGCACAATCGAGGACTATGTCGCCTGGTTTGACATGTCTTGCCGCATATTCGTAGCGTTTTACGCTTCTGAGAAATACTTCATCGCCTAGACTTGTTCTCTTAACTCCCAGGATGCCATCGTCTAGGAAATACAATCGTTCGAGATCATCCCCTCCCCTGATCATCTATGACAGCCCTTTAACCAAACCACGGAGCAGCCGCACGTCCAGAATTTGACTTATGGCAGCTGTCACATGGTCCAATTCTTCGTCTTTTAGGGTGACTGCGGAGGGCAGACTAAGCCCGTTCGCTGAAAGCCACTCCGCATTGGGATAGCTACCTTGACGTGCAAACCGACGATAGGGCGGCATGAAATGAAGCGGATAAAATAGAGGACGGGTCTCGATCCCACGAAGGAGGAGTCGCTCCATGAGATCATCTCGCGTCAGTCCTGTACGTTCAGGATCGACAATCAATGAATACAGCCAGAACACGTTACGGGTGTCTGGCCATACGATCGGGAGGACCAGTTCATCCCTGACTGAGAGTGCCCGGCTATACCTGGAGGCCAGTTCAATCTTTCGCGTGATGAAGCTCTCGATCCGTTCCAGTTGAGCCACACCTACTGCGGCCTGTAAGTTTGTCAGCCGATAATTGTAGCCCGCCTCCTCGTGCCAATAACGCCGATCTGGATCCATGCCGTGATTGCGGAGTACTCGTGCTCGCGCGGCCGCATTTTCATCTTTGAATGTGACCATGCCGCCTTCACCGGTCGTAATCAGTTTGTTGCCGTAAAAGCTGAAAGCGGCTGCATCGCCGAACCCTCCCACATGGCGACCGTGATATTGGGCCCCCAGGGCTTCCGCTGCATCTTCAATAACCAGTAGACCATGGTTTCGCGCCAGCGCCATCAGCGCTTCCATCTCGCACGGCTGCCCATATAAATGGACCGGCATAATGGCCTTGGTCTGCGAAGTGATCGCACGGGCAACGCCTTTCGGGTCCAGCGTCCAGGTATCTCGTGTTACGTCCACCAGGACAGGGGTGGCTCCGGCATGCAGGACCGCATTCACCGAGGCCGCAAATGTCAGGTCCGGGACAATGACCTCGTCACCCGGTCCCACCCCGAGAGCAATTAGCGCGAGGTGTAACGCAGCCGCGCCGTTGCAGACAGCGACAGCGTGGGGTGATCCGACGTAGTGACCGAATTCTTGCTCGAACCGTCTGACGAATGGTCCCTGGGACGACAACCAATTCGTCTTGATGCATTCCATGATGTAGTTGAGTTCGTTTCCGGAGACCTCAGGTTCCATCACCGGCAGGCGGTGATGCCGATAATGGGAAGCGTAATCGACAGGTCGCCCCTCGGTGTCCAGAAGAGGAATGACCTCGATCCCCGCCTGCGCAGCTCGTTCAACGAGTCGCCCGTTCTCATCCCGCTGGGTGATGATCTCGATCCGATCGCCGAGCGAAGTAAGAATGGCCTCAGGTGTTGCATCGTGGGGCAGGGTGACGCAGTCAACCCTCATCACCGACTTGACCAGAGCGTCGAGACCAACCCCTCGCAACAACGCGCGCCGGATGTCCCCGTCCGTGAGGATCCCGCGCAGGTGCCCCTGGCTATCCACGGCGAACGCCACGCCGTGGGCATTCCGATCAATGACAGCGAGGGCCGTCCGGATATCCGCTTCCGCTGAGATCAAAAACTGATCGAGTGGTGTCGACATAACCCTTCAGCTCGCTCTCACTGCAACTCTGGCCTCTTCAATGATCTTGCAACATGCTCGGATCTGGTCTGCTTCCAGCCTGTACGCTTCAAGAACCATCCAGGCATTGGGAAAATCTTTCAACCTCGGCACAAACCAGGCCTCTGTCCCGAATGGCAGATTCTGGTCTGCCAACCCGTCGTTGTCGCTCAGGTGGAAGGCCGCCACATAGGGGGCAACCCTGTCCAGGAACGCGTGGCGATCGAAACCCAACGCGTTTGCGGTCACCTTTAAGTGCCCAACATCGATCAAGAAGCCCAGGTTCGAAGATTCGACGTCTGCATAGGTTTGGAGAATGTCATCTGCTGTGGCGCATAATCCCAGCCGGTTCTTACCCCCAACCAGGTTAAATGGCGCGATCACGTTGTTCTCCACGACGAATCTCACGCCTCGATCCATCGAGTAGGCACAGAGGCTGCGAAGACTCTCAACGAAGGTCTGATGAGCTTCTTCCAGCGAGAACCGGGGCACACCCGTCAGGTCCTTTCCCAGATCTTCGGGCCTTGCCGCAAAGGCAAAGCCGGCATGCACGCTGAAGAATGACGCATTGAGCTCTGCGCTCAGGTCAACGGCGAAGCGGCAATGTTCTCGGCTACGGGTCAAGGTCACGGGGTCCGAGGCCGCCAAATTCAATACGAAAGGATCTTGGTGGGGAGGGAAATAATTATGGACAAGGTATCGTATCGGTGACCCAGAAGTCTCGCGGACTCTTTGGAGCATGTTCGGAGTCCACGCTGTTCCAGAGCCCAGCTCGATCCGATCAAGACCGGAGCGTATGGCGAGGGTCACAATCTCAGATACTGATCGAGTACTGAAAGCCCCGGTGGACACGTACGTGGACGATTCCATCACGAGCATAGCTCCCGGTAATGTTCGATACTTCTGACTTCGACCATGCGCCCACCGACATCGAGCATAGGCCCCGGCTTGCCCGGAAACGTCAATGCTCGTATAAATCGCTCGATTTTGTCTTTTTCCCAGGACCGATCAATGATGCCGCCGAACGGGACTTTCCTCGGATAGTAGCTAGGCTCTCCCGTTTGGGGATATCCCGGGGCATGTTCATCCACCACCGCGTGGAAGACTTCTATGAAATGTTCGACACCCAAGTCAATCAGCTTGTGAAACAAGCTGAAGCCGGTCTCAGTGTTAGCGATCGGAATTGTCCGTTGCAGAATAATTCTGCCGTCATCAAACCGCTCGTTCATGTAATGGTAAGTGATTCCTGTTACAGTCTCCCCGTTGATGATCGCCCATGGCGCTGAGAAGGTTCCGCGATATTTCGGCAAGAGAGACGGGTGGAGGTTGAAGGACCCAATGGAAGCCAAACTAAGAATTTCGCCAGGAACCAAATGGCGAAAGTGCATTGCAACGATCACGTCAGGCCGGAAATTGCGCACCCGAGCAGATACGCCACGGTCATTGATAGGCAAAGCGTAGTGCTCAATCTCGCGCGATTTTAAATCCGAAAGCAATGCCTGATTGTCGTCAAGGGCATACGTGTAACAGAGGATGTTGCCGGGGTCAACTTTGATCTCCTCGCATAACTTCCCGAGGCACAGACTTCCGGCCAGACCATAGGCTAAATATAGAACTCGGACTCCAGACATTATGGTTGCAGAGCATCCCACGTAACAAGCTCGTCCGGTTGAATGTTCCGTGCCGCCTTTCTTCCGATGAGCTCGGGCAGACGACTCGGCCGGATTCCAGTCCCCGGGCGCTTGAGCGTCAACATCTGTTCAGTGATCACTCCTCCACAAGGGATCAACTGCCGGGCCACGATGCTCCGCCGCATACCCAAGGCGTTGCGCCGTTCGGCATCTACCGGCTGTTTCAACGAGCTTCCCAGAACGATTTCAGCCTCCCTGATAAGTTTCACCAATCGACCGAACTCAGCCGGATCGGCCGAAGATGAATGGTCCGGGCCTGGCATCGCCTTGTCCAACGTGAAGTGCTTCTCGATTACGCAAGCCCCCAGGGCCACCGCCACGAGGCACGCAGTCTCAGTTTGTGTGTGATCCGAATAGCCGACCTGTACACCGAGCGCTTCCCGCATGGTCTGCATCGCACGGAGGTTAGCATCTTCAGGACGAGATGGATAATTGGTAGTGCACTGTAAGAGGATCACCTTATCGTTGCCAGCGTTGCAAATCGTCCTGACCGCTTCGTCAACTTCAGCGAACGTAGCCATCCCCGTTGATAAGATGATCGGCTTTCGTTTGCTCGCCACATGGCGAAGGAACATTGGTTCCACAATTTGCCCAGAAGCGACTTTAAAGGCCTGTATCCCAAGCGTTTCTATAAAGTCCACGTCCTCAATGTCGTAGGGAGTCGAAAGGAAAAGTATCTTTTCATCTTCACAGGCACGGACCAGAGAAGTATACGCTTGGGTTGTTAATTCCAGCTTTCTCAGCATCGCTAGCTGCGATTCAGCCGGATCGGTGATTTGAAGTTGATAGTCTGCCTTTGGTGCTCCTTCAATAGCCAAGCGTTCCGCCTTGAAAGTTTGGAACTTCACAGCGTCCGCGCCCGCTTGCGCAGCAGCCCTCACCAATCGCCGAGCCACATCGGCGTCGCCATTGTGATTGACGCCGGCCTCGGCAACAATGAAGCAGGGATGCCCCGGACCGACTCTGCGTCCAGCTATCTCAATGTCTTGCATGCGTACCCTACGCCATTGATCCAGACTCAATGCGGGGCCTCTCTCTGCGACAGGTGAAATAAAAATCTAAGGGGTAAGACGAAATAATCGAGCGGAGAGGAATCACCTCGTACCGCAACCACAGCCTCACACTTTTCTTCTTTGTTAGGGGGTAACGAACACTGAGCCGAGAATTCGACGGCGAGTCTCTCTCCAGGCATCCTGGAAAACGTACTTCGGTGTGCTCCAGCCGTGGTACCGCATGTACCGGCCCAAGTAGAACCTCTTCATTTCCGCTTCAGCTTTCTCGCGTAGCCGCATCAATTCGTGGTCGGGAATTGACGTCAGGTTGATCGGCAGCTTCTCGCCTTCGCGGTAATCCGCCACCAATTCAAGGTACGCCTCTTCATCGTATATCTCGCGGACATACTTATCATAGACGTCGGTTCCTGGGAACGGCTGAAGCAGATAGAAACTCGGATGCAGCAGATTGTCCTTGCAGAAATCAACGGTTTCCCGGATCGTTTCCGGCGTCTCGCCAGGGAAACCCAGGATCATGTTGGCGGTTGCCCGTATCCCGCACTCGCGCACGAGCTTCACCGTTGAACGGGACTTCTCCGGCGATACCGAGGACCTTCGGACTGCCCGACTCGATGCCGAAGGCTATCCGTACGAGGCCGGCCTTGCGCAGCAACCGCAACAAAGGAGCGTCCTTTTCCTTAAACAGGTCCACACGGCTGCTGCCACTCCACATTACGTGAACCTTGGCATCGAGCAGCTTTTCACCCAGCTCCCACATCCAGTTTTTGTCAACGAAAAGAATGTCATCGTAGAAGGCAATGTAGTCGAGACTGAACCGGTCCTTGAGTCTCTGCATTCGATCAACGACGTTGTCCGTCGTGAGGTAGCGCATACTCCTGCCACCCGGAACGTAGCAGAACCGGCATGCGAACGGGCATCCCATGGAGGTGTTGATGGGAAGACCGCGGAAGCCCACCATTCGCTTTCCCGAATTGATATATTCATCGGTTTCAAAAAGATCCCACGCGGGTTCCGGCGCGTCATTCAAGTCATGGGCCGGGGGCGAAGGATTGTGCACCACTCTGCCTGCTTCGTCCAGAAAGGCGATCCCCTGAACCTTCGTATAGTCATTGAGATTGTGGAACAGGTCCGCAATAATAAACTCCGCCTCGCCGATGACCGCAATATCAACGCCGAGTTTCTTCAGTAGCAGCTCGTAATGGAGGCCTGCAGCCGTACCCCCGCAAACAATCTTGCTCAAAGGAAGCGTTTTTTTGATCACTGCCACTGCCTGCTTGATCACAGGCCAGCTTGTGGACATACCTCCGATCAGGACATACTCAGGCGACGCAAGGTTGCGTAGCTTGTATTCCCGTTCCAGCCACGGCCCGAGGTCTCGCATGTCAATGTATTGTGCGTATGGATCTAGAACCTCGATGCGATGGCTGGTGAACTTCTGGAGGCTGCTAATGACCTGCGCATATCCAAGTGGAAAAGAGAGCAGATCCCGCTTTGGTGTCTTGCGGACTCCTTTTGCCGGCGTCAACGGAGCCTGGTCGTTATAACGGGTGTACGCCGGCAGAACAAGAAAGTGGACGTTTGCTACTGGATGCTGCGGTGCGTCGTCGCGGTTCCGGGCCCAATAGTCTGGGACTCCGCGCACACCATCGGTATCAGCAAGGCGCGTAAAGCGCGGTGCATCGTCATTCAACAGGGGAATATCGTTCGCCATACCTGCCCTTGCGTTACGACTCGGTGCTAGCTCCGATTACTTCGCCTAGGATAAGCAAAACTCTCTTGCTGGTCAAGACACTTGGTGTCGCAGTTTCCATTCCCCGTTTTCCTTCTTCCAGAGGTGCGGGGAATGAAACCTGTCAGCAATATCGAAAAACTCGTCTTCCTTCAATCCGAGGTATTCCAGGATGTCCGGAAAATACTTGGATGGAAACTCTCCATCAAAGCGCCGGACAAGCGCAACGCCTTCTTCCCGCGTAATATGACCGTGGTGAATTTCTTGAGATGCATCAGAGGTCGCGCGTCCTATGCCATACTTAATGTAAGTGGTCCAATAGTTAAACCCGTCAATGCGGTCGTCTAAGCTGGCATATTTGCTGTACGTGCCCTCAGATCGTTCAGGGTTCGCTCGAAAGCCGGTGTTCTCTGCTGCATAATAATAGGCTTCCTGGGGAACCCACTTGAGATAATAGCCAAGAAAATGGAATTCAACACCGGACTTCTCCAACTCGGCGCTGTCGGCTGGCAAGTACAGCGACAGGTCAGCCCTCGAGACCCCATGCCGCTCCATGAGCTCCTCGATCGAAACACCTCCGAGGAAAAATCTGCTGGCCTTGTCGTACTTCAAACGGAATCCGGGCGCTTCCTTGTTCTCCTCGAAACGACTTTGCTTCTCAACGGACACTCGCTGGCCGTACTGCCCCGGCATTTCACCGTAGAAGACCAGCTTGATCCCATGCTTCAGGGCCATTTTGGGAGCAAAGGTCTTTTGGCCCAGGATAAAGGGTTGAAAGGGATGAAACAGGTTTTCAAAGGCTAGCCGTGTCAGGAGCCGGTGAATCCGGCCGTTCGGCGTAAAGAGAAAATTATCAAACCCGCCCACATGAATCCAATTCTGGAAGTTAGTCCAGCCGATCTCCGTGTACAGGTGCGGCGCCCAGGTGACCGTGAGCGGATGCATCCCGTATTTGTGCTTCAGCAAATGGCTGGCCATGCCGCTGTCTTTTCCGCCGCTCCCGGGCACGAGGACATCATAGGCCCCGTCATTTCGCCGATGCCGGTCGAGGAGCGCCAGCAACTCCTGCTCTCTCTGCTTCCAGTCGATCTCCTGATTGATCTTCTCCATCTGCCGGCAGGCCAAACAGACTCCACTGTCATCGAAGGGAAGCGTGTCTTTGTTTGACTGTATCGTATGCTCGTACTCATTCGCCGAGAGCGGTTTCTGATTTGACCACACGCACCTTGCGCAAAATTTCACTTCGCTGGGGAGACCCCAGAAGGCTTTCAACCCTGCTGCCATATCTCGTTTCCCCAAAAGCTTGTCGAGCGGTCGTGAGGCTATGACTTGAGCCCCTGCGGCGTATAGATCGCTCGGTACTGCTTCGCCTTCTCGAGAAGATCAATGGGCGTGTAAAATCTGTCTCCAACCTGGATCTCGCGCGCCACATTATTGCCATTGTCATCGCGCACCTGCTTGATCACCAGGGTCCCGTCCTCGGTCGCCACGAACTGCGCGCCCGCCCGCTGCCTATAGACTAGCCCTTTCTGGAACGGATGAAATCCCCCGTCGCTGACATCCACGAAGCAGCTCTTCAAGTGGACCTTCTTTCCTCTCACAAATGTCGAAGCGCCCTTGTAAGGCTCATCGAACGCGCAAATGAATCGTTCGATCTGCCTCATGCTCCAACTCCAGTCAATGTAGCCGTGATGCTCCGTGGACAGCCGGGGCCAGTAGGAACTCAGGTATTCGGCTTGCCCGATCAGCTCAAACTCCACTCCTCGCTTGATCTCCTCAAAGAGCTCAAGCAAGAAGGCCTGGTTCTCCCGCACATACACCTCACGGTAGTCGTTGGGAATCCTGCACGCGCTGGGATAAGCAAACTCCTTGTACTTGACGATGGGGCCCGTATCCAAACCCTCGTCCACCTGGTGCACGAGACAGCAGCCGAGATGGTTATCGCGCAGGATCTGCCATGAAAAGCCCCCCGATCCACGGTCTTGAGGCAAGCGCGTGCCGTGTGCGTTCAGCAATCTGCCTTCGAAGAGATCAATGAACGGTTTCCGGAACAGCCAGGCGGCTGCGATGGACATTCCCAGGGTTTGGGGCGTGATTCCCTTGATGACCTGGCTATCTGTGTTGATGTTTTCAGAGACATGATGCTCAAGTCCGTTGCGTGATAGATATTCTTCCAGCGTACACCGAGGCACGTGGAGATCTTCGGAGATCTGCCTGGGGCTGGAAACCACAAAAACCCGGCAACCCGTCTTCTTCAACCCGAGCGCGCACTCCGCCAACAACCTCCCGCCGCCCATGAGGATATAGGCGTTGATTTCACCGAAATGCATTACTGCTTGTTCCTTCTGTCGTAAGCAGTCCGAACGGCCGGGACATTATCCCTTCATCTGTTTGAGCTTTTCCGGCCAGTTGATCTTGGGTTTCTCGGACAAAAACGCCCGCATCCGATCGAGCTTGCCTTTCATCTTCTCCGGCGAGTTCGGAGTAAGGGCGGCATATTTGGACGTGTTCAGGTACAGTCCGTTGCCGGCAATGTCGTCATACCGCACAACAACAGACCATCTCGAGTAGAGTTGGTCTTCAAACCGGGGGGACTGGTGGAAAACCAGACGGTTTATAGTTATGATATCCCCCTCCCTCGCAACTGCCTTCCGGAGAACAGGATATTTCCGCCTGAACTCTTCCGGCACACGCTCAAGAAAGATCGCCTGATCTTCATCAGCAACGGCCTCGTGCGGAACGGGTCCTTCCTTGTGCGAACCTGCCCAATAGGTAACGGCCGATTTCTCGTCAAGATCGTGCAGCGGAATCCAGAACGTCACACTGTTTTCGGAATCCAGCGAATTGATATCCTGATGACAGTCCTGCAAGAACAGTTTCTCCCAGGGCAGAAACATCTGAATCTTGATTTCCCGCACGCTCGGCTTTTTCATTCCGATGACTTCACTGAACTCTCGAAGCACTTTCAGATTGCCGAACTGAAACAGGCTCGGGATCCTCTGCATGTAAGTGTACAGGAGGTTGCGCTTGGCCGGATCCCTGGTAACGGCTTCCCAGACCGCCTCGGTCGAGCGAACGACAAAGGTCCGGGCATCTTCGCCATTGCAGACCTGTCTGCCGGAGGCCTCCTCGACCACGCCCATGATTTCTTTTCGGGCAGCCATGGTGAGCTTCGGCTCAACCGCGTTCCGGATAATGGCAACCCCTTCATTGGCATATTGACTAGTGACCGGCTTCATCATTTCGCTCTTGTCTGCCAAGGACTATTCCCTTCCTTGTCAAGTCGCATGGCAGCCGGATGTCGGATTACTCTTTAACGCCGACAAAAAGAAAGTGGAACCCTGGAGCCTCATCCGACCGATACCGCTCGCTGATAAACCCGACGTGCCGCGGGCGAAACATATGGAACTTTCGCCTCAATTCATCTTCATCAGAAGTGAAATTCATGTAACAGCCGTCAATATCCAGCCTGCCGGTCTTCAAGCAGACTTTTCTTAAACCATCATAGGCTTCCTCGGAATTGAAGTAATAATCCGTCTCCTGGGTTCCGATCATGCTCGCATAGATAATTCCTCCCGGCCCAAGCATGCTATAGAGTGACCGGAGACGGATTTCGAGGTCTGTTGCCGACAGGTAGTATAAGCTATGCACCGCCACGACCACATGAAATTGTCGGTCGAAGAAAACGTCACCCTCCAATGGATCTGGATCAATGACTTTGAAATGCGACTGAAGGTATGAGTATCTTGCCTTTGCAACATCAATATCGACCAAGCTGCTATCAACGCCGAACGTTTCGAACCCATGCAGATGAAAGAAGTTGACAGCAGCTCCCTGCCCACAACCGAAATCCAAAATGGCTTCATGCTCTTTGCCGGATAGATTGAACTCCGGCTTGAGAATGCGCCCATAGAACCGAAATATGGCTTGATCGACGCTGGGAGCGTTAAAGCCCTTGCTCCAGTACTTGGCGTTACTGGCCAGGTAATCTTTCATATTTTCTGAAGTCTGCCCTACAATTGCCAACGCTTGGACCTAGACAGTGTCCGGCGCCTGCTTGCGAGCGACAACCATGATGATGTTGCCGTAGAACGGCGGAGAGATGACGCACTGATTGAGGCGCGCGCGGACAATCATCCCCAGTGGCATAACCACCTTCAAGAGAGTGAGCCTCTCAAGGAAATGCCAGAGTTCCTTCGCGTTGAAATAGCTCGTCCGGAAGTAAGGATACGCCACTCTTTCGATTTCGAAGCCATTCTTGGCCAAGTAGCTGGTCAGGCTCGATCGGGTGAACCAATAGATATGCTCCTCGGGGGAGTTCAAACGGAAGAATTCACCGAACAGCTTCGCGCAGAGCCCCCCCCAGTTGGGGACCGACACGACAAGCCGGCCTCCAGGCTTCAGGATCCTCCTGATCTCGCTCAGGAACCGGCCAGGATCTTTCAGATGCTCCAGCACATATCGGGCCGAAACCACATCAAAGAAATCGTCGTCAAGCTTCAAATCGAAAAGGTCGCCGTGATAGAGCGTTCCTAACCCCTTCCGCTTGCAATAGTCCACGGCGAATTGGGAGTAGTCGCACCCGTACCTGATCCACCTGGAGGAAAGCTGCTCGAGCAGAAAGCCCAACCCGCAGCCGATATCAAGTATCCTGCCGCCCGGGAGGCTCTCGACGGCATCCAGTTCGTAAACCAGGTCCCTCTTCTTCGTTTGCGCTTCCTCCAGGCAGTTGTGTTGCTTACCCTCTGCATCGAAGCCGGCTAGGAAGTACCCATCCGACGAATATAGATCTCGATACTGCTGATCATCCAACCGGGGGTTGACGTAAATCAGGGAACAGTTTGCACATCGGACGACGCGGAATTGACCGAGTTGCATATACGGTACGGGCCGGTTCGTTCCGCACAGATTGCAGGAAACGTATTCGCGAGGACTCGGGACTTCCTTGATCAGCCTGCTGACAAACCCCGTGACAGCGGGGCGGTCCGCGTAGAATTCAAGAAGCTTCTGAGGCATCAATGGACGTCGCAGCAGCCGGCCCGTCTTGACTAATACGCCTCGAGCACTTCCAGTAATTTGCCATCCTGGTCAATGACCGGGATCAGAAAAACGTGCTGCTCATTAAAAATGCCCTTGGCCTTCCCTTTCTCGGGCTCGGTTAGAGCAATGAAATTCATGTTCATGACCTTATGCACCGGCGTTGAGAGCAACCGGTGGTCCAGCACAGATTTCCGAACATCCCCGTCGCTAAGGGTCCCTACAACAATGTCGTGTTCATTGACCACAATCACGGTGCGATGCAAATTGCTATCAATGGCGACAATGGCCTGTTCTAAGGTGTCCGTATCCCGGACAACAAATTTGGAGGGTTGCATAATCCTTTGTCTCAGCGACAATCTCAGTTAATACATTCTCGCCGATGAGTACCCAATTTCCTTATTGATCCATACCCACCGCTGCTATGAACATTCCTCTTCCTGGCTCGAGCCGATCAAAAACAATTTTCTATAACCCTCGTCATGCTAGCTCACAGAGGACCTGCCACCCCCTGGCCGTGGCTCCTGTATGGCTTTCGAGGTTCCCAAGCCGTCCGTTAAATTGTCCCCGGACGACCATGGCAACAAACCGGTGAACTTGCTCTTCTGTGCGGAGCCTCGGCACAAAATCCAGATTCCTGTATAACCGGTCCAATCCGCGATAATCCCAGCCTATTTGAAAAAATGCGGAAGGCGTTCCCAGGACCAGACTCTCAGCCGCTATCGAAGAGGCCATCGCCAAAGACATGACCGAGCCCACCAGCAAGGAAGGAGTATCCACTGCCCTTTCCATATCCAGTCGAACATCCTTCAAGCCCTGGCAGGCCTGTTCCCAGGCGGCGACTTGCGGTCGCGAGTTCCGCGGATGCGGCCGGATGACCAGAAGCCACTTGTGCAAGCATGATGACGCGAGGAGCGAATGGAGGTGCGAGACCACACCGACCTCTGCGTCACAGCTCGAGAGGAAAAAGGACACAAGAGAACGGCCAGAATCAAGACCATACCGGTCCTTCACCGTGCGCCTCACTTCTTCAAGCCCGCCTCTCATGGACAGAACCTCCAAGTGCGTGCTTCCCGTCACATTGACTCGATCAGAAGGGCACCCCAATTCTCGCAATTCCTCCGCGCAGTTTTCGCCGGTCACCAGGAATCGATCGGGGAAGTCAGCAGTGTGCACTCCCATCATCCCTCCGCCTACTCCAACGTCAACTATCATCGCCGTCCGAATCCCTAGCCTTCGCGCCGTTTTCACCCATGGCCACTCTGCCTTATTTTCGCTGCATCCAGTCACCAGTAACGAAACAGGCCCATCGCACAGCACGGCAGTGATCTCGCTCACCTCCTGCGGCCGACAGCCAGCGGCCAAGTCCACAAAGCGCGCCCGATTCCCCTGGCGTAGGGCATGCGTGAACAAAGGGGTGACGTGGTTTTTTGCTCCCGGGTCATGCGCGACGAATAGAATCATTCCGTCTAGTGAGTGACCTAAAAGGTCAGCGACTTCATGAGAAGTTTCTCGTCGATCACGCAGTTTGCAAGAACTTCTACAATTCGCTCGCTCGCGTACCCGTTCCCGTATGGATTCTTCATGCCGGCCAGAGATTTTCTGAACTCTCGTCGGACGGCACGCTGAACCGCTTCAATGATTTCTTGTTTGCCATGGGTGACATTGATCACATTGTCGCTTTGCAAACGCCCCTGCTGCCGCCTGCCGATGTTCACGCACGGCAATTCAAAAGATGGGGCCTCCAGAATTCCACTCGAGGAGTTCCCGACGATGACGCCGGCAACGCGGAGCAGCCCGGAATAAAAGCGACGGGACACATTCCGCTCAACCCGCAGCCACGGCCCCCTGAATGAATCGATTTTCTCCCTGATCACAGCACTTCCGGCATCATTGTTCGGATAAATGATAACGGTCTGGAAGTGCACTGCGGCAAGGGCGCTCAGAGTGGTCTCAATCTGCTCGCCTGCCGACCTCACTTGCTCCGTGACAGGATGCTGGACCATTAAAACAATTGGCTGGTCCAGGTCGAAATTGAGGTGTTTGGCCACATCCTTGGCGGATTCGTAATCGCTATGTAACAAGTCATCCAATTGTGGTGCGCCAACCGTAAAAATCCGAAATTCTTCTTCGCCGCTCTGACGCAAGCGATCCGCGGCATCTTGATTGGCGGCAAAATGGACGTGTGCATAGCGCGCGATCGCGTGACGCGTAATGCCATCAATATTGCCGGACACCTCCCCCGCCTGAATGTGGGCGACGGGTATGTTGACATGTGCGCCGGCAATCGCGGCCATTAGCTGCTCGCCTCGATCCCCGGCCAGCAGGATGATGTCAGGCTGAGTGTGTTCGAGCGTATCCGAAAAAGATGTGAGAAAGATGCCAAGGGATTTCGCCATGCTGCTATTAGTGTAGCCATCCAGGGCCATATAGATTTTCTGGTCAACGTGGAAGCCTTCATTGACGATTTCCCGCAAACTGGCCCCAAACTCCGGCAGCAAATGCATGTTGGTGGCCAGCAAGGAATAGGTAAGGCGTTCATGCGCGTCAATTTTCAGCAGCACGGGCCTGATGTAGCCCCATTCACCGCGCGATCCGGTCACGGCCAGTATTTTGCGCTTCTTTGCCAACCCAGATGCCGCCTTTTACTCTAAGTCTTCCCAACGGATCAAAGTATTAGCCGGAATATTGACTTTTGCCGTCTTACCGATCACTTCGTGCATCCGTTTAGAAGGAATCCCTGTCCCCGGCCTTTTGGTCCACACCATCTCGCCTGCAATTTTCTGCCCCGCCTTGATATCAACAAGGGACACGACGCTCCGGAAGGCCCACTCGCGGATCGGACGCTCCCGGCCGTGCACGCGCTTCTCGGATCCGAGGGCCTTCTCAATCTTGCGAATGCCGCCGACCAGGTCATGCAGCTCGGTCATGTCGATGGAGACAGCTTGATCCGGCCCAGGCTGGAGCTTGTCAATGGTCACGTGTTTCTCAATGATCGAGGCCCCCAGCGCCACTGCGGCGAAGCTCGTGTACAGGTCCGGTGTGTGATCGGAATGTCCGATGACCACACCAGGATACCGCTGCTGCAACGTCCGGATGACCCCTAAATTGATGTCTTCATAGACCGGCGGGTACTCGGAAACACAATTCAATAGCGCCAGGTCAACCTTTTCACGCTTCAGCGCCTGCACCGTCTCATCGATTTCGTCCAGGGTAGACATGCCGGTGGAAAGCAGCATCGGTTTGCCGAGCCGGGCGATCTTCTGCAACGATGGGATGTCGGTCATTTCTCCCGAACCGATTTTGAACGCCTCCACCTTGAGCTCATTGAGTTCGAGCGCAGCCTTGTAGCTGAACGGCGTGCAGAGGTACATGATGCCGCAGTCCTCGCAGTATTCCTTCAGAACGGCGTGATCCCTGATGCGCAGCGCATGCTTCTTCAAGAACTCGTACAACGGCTCGTTAAAATTTTCGGACATCGGCACATCGGGCAGCATTTCCTCATCCGGCAGATGATGCTGAAACTTGATCGCGTCCGCCCCCGCCAGCTTCGCCAGACGCACCATCTCCTTCGCGACCGACACGTCGCCCAAGTGGTTATCACAGGCCTCTGCAACGATAAATACCGAGTGTCCGGGGCCGATGGAGCGATTCCCGATCCTCATCATGGCATGATCACTCTGTTCACAATCCGCAAGCCGCATTGCCCCCTCGAGCGCTGATCACGCCGATGGGGCGACCTTCTTGGTGATCAGGAACTGATCCAGAATCAGGCCGTCGAGATCACTGACCCTAAAGACCCTGGCGGCCTCGGCGGCGGACTGCACGATGGGTTCTCCATGCAGGTTGAATGAGGTGTTCAGAATCCCGCCGACTTCGGTGTCCTGCTCGAAAGCCCTGACGAGGGCGCAGTAGGACAGGTTGTGTTGTTCCTGCAGAATCTGGGGCCGGCAGGTAAAATCTCCCTGATGAATCGCTGCGGGCAATTCCTTGTGAGCCAAACGCGACGTATGAAAGGCTTGCGTCATGTACGGCGCCGGCATTGCTTTGCGACCAATCAGATAATCGTCCGCCCGGTGGGACAGAATGGTTGGGGCAAACGGCATCCAAAAATCCCGGCTCTTCACCTTTTCATTGATTTTTCTGATCACGGCGACCCGCCGCGGGTCTGCCAGGATGGACCGATTCCCCAGAGCCCTGGCGCCAAACTCGCTCCGACCCACGCAGCGACCCAGGATCATGCCGTCGGCCAATAAGCGCACAAGTTGGGCAGGACTGGGATTCTCAGCAACGGTGAAGGCAGGGGCTTGCCTGAACCTTTCGACTTCCTCGGCGACTTCCTGAGTTGACAGTGACGGCCCCAGATACGCGTTCTGGAGCGGCTGTAGCACCTTATGCGGATACTTTCCTTGCGCGGCCAAGAGATCGTGCATATGCACATAGGCCGCCCCGATCGCCAAGGATTCATCCGAGGGGGACGGGCACACAGACAGCTCTTCAACTTCCGGGAGCATCGCGATCTGCATCATGGCCTTCACATTCATACCCGCCCCACCGCCGAAGACGACGTGCTTGGCGCCCGTGGACTTCAACGCGTTCGCTGCCCACTGAGTCAGAATGCCCTCGGTGTAGGTTTGCACCGCGCCAGCAATCGAGTCGAATCGGAACCCCTCGAGCTTGTCTTTGAAGTAAAAATAGAGATCAGACGGTTTCTCCCTGTATCCAAATCCAAGATCACTGACAAACTGCGTGCCTTGGAACACCGCCAGCGGACCCTGGATATAGTCCTGCTTAGCGTAGCCCGCCAGCCCCATCACCTTATATTCGTGCTCGTCCGGTTTCATCCCCAACAGCAGGGTGATGGACCGATACAGCCGCGCGGGGAGAAAATCGTTCGAGACACTCAAGCGAGTGATCCGCCCGTGCTCAGCCAGGCTGACCGTGGCGTTGCAGTCATCTCCCCACGCATCCGCCGTCAGAATGACCACCCTGTTCTTTTCGATCGGGCTCGCGTAGTAGGCGTAGTAGCCATGGGCCCGGTGGTGATGCACGAAACTCACCTTGTCGGGAGAGATGTCCAAATGCGAGCAGACCGTTTGACGCCGGAACTCCTGCAGGACGGCATTCCCGTCGTCGGCAGCATCGCTTCTTAACAGATTCAGGACCACGTCCCCATTGCCGCCGAATTGCTCCAGGTCAATCTTGTCCCGGAAGACGTCCAGGAAGGACACCGCTTTCCCTTCGAGAAGGCGCGGGCCCCAGTACTCTCGTTGCTCGCGCAGGCGATCATGGACGGTGAACCCGGAATACTTATGTACCAGGACCGCTTTGGCATCAAACCGATACCCCGCATAGACGACCGCATCCAGTTCGGATGCCTTGACGCCGCCGATCTGCAGGACCGCCTCGATCGCGTGGCGCGGATAGCGTTCATCGTTCTTGATGCGGGAGAATCGTTCCTCGCTCGCGCACGCAAGGATTTCCCCGTCCACCATGAGGGCGGCGGTCGAGTTGGTACCCCACATGATTGACAGAATCTTCATAGCCGTTCGACTATGCGCTCCACAGCAGTCATCCAACCTGACCCGCGATTGCCCTCACCGCTGCCACGACTTGTTCGATTTCCTGGGTAGCCATAATGGCATTGACCGGAAGGGCGATGGCCCGCCGGAGCAGCGCCCCGCACCCGCACCGGGGGCCTGCCGCATAGCACGCGCACGCATCCCGTGCCTCTGAGGCAATCCGTCCCCCCCCGGCGCACTTGGCAAAATGCCCCATCATGTGTTGCCATGTTCCAGCGAAGTGCCAATCGAGCGCGTCTGGAAGATTTTTGGTGCCCACACTCCTCTTGGCCAACTCCTCGGCAAACCGCTTAGCCTTCTCTTCCGACTCCAGGAAGAAGATCAGGGTATCGGCGATGTCTCCATCCGGGTCATGCAACAACCGGAATTCGAGTCCGCAGCTACTGATCCCGGCCTTGATGGCCGCTTTGTTCTTGCGCTGCCGCTCGATAATGTCGTCGAGCTTTTTCAGTTGCGCCAGCCCAATGCAGGCCTGAATCTCGGTCATACGAAAATTGAAACCTGGCTTGCTGCGCGTGTCCTTCCCCCGCGGCACCGCCAGGTTGTATTCATGCCCGTGATCGTGGTACGCACGCGCCTTTTCGAACAGCGGAAGGCTATTCGTCACGACGGCCCCGCCCTCCCCTGTCGTGATGTTCTTCGCGAAGTCAAAACTGTACACGCCGGCATCGCCCAAGGTCCCCAAGTACCGTCCCTTGTACGTACCACCGAAAGCCTGCGCTGCATCCTCGAGCACGAGCAGGTGATGTTCTTTGGCAACCCGCATGATGCCGTCCATATCGGCAGCAGCGCCGGCCATGTGCACCGGGATTACAACCTTCGTGCGCGGCGTGATGCACGCCTTGAGATGGTCGGGGCTCATGTTCAGGCTCCGATCTAATTCCGTAATCACTGGCGTGGCTCCTGCTTCAAGAATGGCTTCGACCGTCGCGACAAAGGTGAAGGACTGCGTGATGACTTCATCCCCTGGACCTACGCCGAGGGCATGCAAGGCCACCAACAGAGCCGCAGTCCCAGAGGACACGACTTGCACATGGCGTGCCTTCACCGTCCGCGCAATCTCCCGCTCGAACTCGCGCACCTTGTACACGCCGTTTCGCCGCTTGTCGAAACCGTGGGCGAACATGACGCCATTGCTGGAATCAAACCATTCCAGAATTGCATCCCGCTCTTCCGGCCCGATTAATTCATAGCCTGGCATCGGTCATCTCCGCTTTGGGACTAGCGCCACCCTCGCACATTAGGGCAGCACAGCCTCCAGGATTCCCACAACATCCTCCCTGCCAAACGGCACAGGGTTCAACTCCAAATTGGCCTTCCGCTGCGTCACGGTCAGCTCCGTCAACTGATCAATCGCCGTTCGGTCCAATTTCCACGGGTGGCAGTTGGAAGGCGCTCTCAGTTGCCCATAGAGCCCTGAAAGGGCGTCCCGAAATGCTTCTGCTTTGGCGCGCTCAGTCATGTTGGATTCAATGCGCACGCCGTCCAATCGCTCGTAGAGACGCGCATACCCTTCGACATAGCCTTTGGCGATATTTGCCGTCACCACGTACGGCAACAAAACTCCGCCCGCATAACCATGCGGAACATTGAAGTGCACGCCTAATGGATACGAAATCCCGCTCGCGGGCCCTCCCGCCACATGGCACATGGCAATACCGGCATAGAAACCGGCGAGCAGGAGTTCCTCTCGCGCCCTTAGATCCATCGGTTGCGTCATCGCTATCGGCAGTGCTTTGAACAAGAGCCGAACAGCTTCGGCGCCGAGGAAGATACTCAAAGCATGCGCCGTTCTCGCCGTCACAGCTTCGACCGCGTGTACCAGCGCATCCAACCCCGATCCAAGCGTGACCGACGCCGGACAGGTTGTGAGCAGCACAGGGTCCAGAACCGCAAACAGGCAGCCAACATGCCTGCCATTGATTCCCAGCTTTGTTTGACTGGCTCGATCAATGAAGGAAGCTGTCTCACTGACTTCCGAACCGGAACCGGCCACGGTCGGGATGACCACCACAGGAACCCCGGGAGCCGGCACGAGATTCATGCCTCGGTATGCGATGCCGCTGCCCGCATTCCGCATCAGAACGCCTACACCCTTCGCGAGGTCCATGGCGCTCCCTCCCCCAATGCCGACCAAGATATCGAGATCGAGCGAGCGAAAGTCCTTCGCGACGAGGTCAAGGTAGTCGTAGTCCGGCTCCTGTCCGGCACGCGATAAGTATAGTTTCGATGGCTGGAGCCCGGTTTGCCGCCACGACTCCAGGAGGGACCTGATGGGCTGCTGGCGATACACTACCTCATCAATGATTAAGCCGGGACGGCTGAAGCCCATCTCACGAACCTTGTCGGGCACAAGGTTGGCGGAATTCGCTCCGAAGAAGGTATTGGTCTTGAGCGCGAATTTGGCTGGAACTTGTAAACGATGCATGAAGCGGTGTGACCTGCCACCCGACAGGTTGCTTACACAGAAGCCTTCAGTACCGCAGGGGGCCGGCACGATATCTTCTGCTGAATCAGGTGCACCTTAATCTCTGGCAACGCCATGTCTTGAATTTTCGAGAGGCGTTTAGGGTTCTTCAAATAGTCGGTGTTCCCCTCGCTGAAGCGATCGTCGCCACTCCCATATCTCCTGATCACGTTATAGTGGAGCATGGAGGCCATACACACGGCATCGGCGCGGCCGGCTGCGATGACCTCATAGATATGGTCAACGGTTCCCGCTCCTCCGCATGCCACGACCGGAATCGGCACAGACTCGGCAATTCTTCTTGTGAGATCAATGTCAAATCCACAGCCAGTGCCCTCACAATCTATGGACGTGACGACGATCTCGCCGGCACCCAGTTCTGCGGCCTGCATCGCCCACGCCACTGCATCTACTCCGGTTCGTTCACGGCCATTGTTGGTATACGCTTCATAGGTACCGTCTGGCTTCCGGATCGCCTCAATTGAGATGACGATCGTCGAAGACCCGAACCGGCGGGCTGCTTCTCTGACGAAATCGGGCCTGTTGATCGCCGCCGTGTTCAGGGCCACCTTGTCGGCCCCGGCGATCAGCACCGCGCGGATATCATCAAGGCTCCTCAGGCCACCACCCACCGTGAGGGGGATGAAGATCTCCTCGGCGGTCTTGCTCACAATATCGAGCAAGTTGTTCCGCTGGTACAGACTCGCCACGACGTCCATATAGAACAGCTCGTCAGCCCCTTCCTCACAATAAAGGCGGGCGAACCGCTCCGGTTTGCCCATCACGCGCAGCCCTTCCAAGTGGATCCCCTTCACAAGGTTAGGGCCTTTGATATCAAGTCTGGGGATGATGCGAACAGTCATAACGGCATGGGCCTCATAGGTGGTTCTCGCTCCTTAGGACAGCCCTTGCCGCCGCTTCAGGATTTGTTCCGCCAGCCAGAAGTCGAACTCGTCGTCGATTTCGACGTTCTGTTCTCGATTGAGCAGCGCTCGCTCGATCCGTTTTCCGAACCGGTCCCCTTTCCTCACCAGTGATGCCTTCACGATGTAGATGTTCCCGTCGTCGTAAAAGAATCCTGGTATTTCCTGGCGCCGCCGCTCGTTCTTTCCATACTCCACGTACTTGCAGACGAAGCCAGTGGCGAGGGAGTCCGCTTCTGCTTCGAGAAATCTTTGAATGCAGCGATCGATCAGATCCGGATCCCTCACCGGAGAGGTGGACTGAAGCAGGACGACAATGTCGGCCGGCACTTCTTGCAGCACATGCTGGAGCACGCTTAGCGTCGTCGCTTCATCGGTGGCAAGCTCTTTCGGTCTCTCAAGGACTTCCGCGCCAAATTTCCGGGCCACCTCGGCGATCTCGCTGTCTTCGGTCGAAACCACGTATCGCTTCAAGAGTCTGGATGACTGCGCCGCTTCGATGGTCCACGCCAGGAGTGGTTTCCCTAAGATGGGCCTGATATTCTTTCTCGGTATCCCCTTGCTGCCACCGCGTGCAGGCGTGATTCCGACGATCATCGGGCTCTGATTACCACCACTGACTCTTGTCACTTCCCAACACCGACACAGCTGAGGGCGATTTCTTCCTGCAGGGTCTTGACCCAGCAATTCAACCAATCATGCCGCCCGAGCGCGTAGCGGTCTGTGAAATTCCGCCGCGCCTCCTGTACCTGAGGCTGGCGCCACCAATCCCAAGAATGCTCGTAGACCTCCGAGACCTTGGTTGCCGCTTCCCGGGGCGAGATCCACAAGACGCCGGCTTCCCACAGCGCATCGAAATAGGGCCTCGCCTCCTCCCGCATCGGCCACCCCTTGGGATCCCAGAAGAACACGGCGGGCACATTCGCCGCGAGCAGTTCGAGACACGTCGTGCTCGGGTAGTCAACGACCACAAGCCCATACTTTCCCAGAGTGTCCCGGAAGGGTTGCTTTCGATCGTCGAAACACAGCGGGCCGCATCGCTCTGTCAGACGTTGAGCCTGACACAAACCACGGTCCGTACCAGGCAACCGGACGACCAGACGGGATCGGAGCTCAGTGGGCAGCGCATTAATGAACTGGCTCAGCCATTCCAGCACCTCATCGAATTTCCCGACCGGGTGCGATTCGAACCGATGCGGATAGCGCGGGTGGCTCCAGGCAACCAGCAAGATTTCTTTCGGCGTTTGGTCTCGTGGGCCGGCACCGTTCTCGACGGGAAGAAACATCGGCTGAGGGAGCGGCCTGACCTTGTCGCCCCTGCGAGGATCATTCCATCCAAACGAAAACCAACGGTCCGTGATCGTACACTCGTGGTCTTCCTGAGGGATTGCTTCGCTCGTCCCGTAGCCGGCCCCATGCTGGATCGCTACAAGCCTGGCGCCCCGCTCTGCGAATTCCGCAGCAAGAAGCTTGAACGATTCATGCAACGTCCATCCGTCTGAAGACAGAAGGACCGCCGGCGGGTTTGGCCATTCCTTGAGGCACGCCTCCCTGAACTCTGAATAGCCCTCAAGATAGACCAGAGGAAGATTGACCTTGAGCGTGCGGACCAGTACCGTCGTGAACTCATCGCTGGCAGGAATATCCCCGAGCCCTTCCCGCATGACGTCATCCCGGTTCAGCTCCCGGCGCCGGACCTGCGGAGCAGGCAGCGCCAGTCCTCGAAACGCCATGGCCCACATCAGGCGCCGCAGCTCATTCCGGCGCAACCCGACCCCTCCTCCAAGCATCACCTTCGGCGTGGCCACGTTGACAAGGGCCCGGCAGGCCCACCTTGTTGTCCTTTTGACAACGGATTCGGGCCATGATAATTCGTCCTCGTCGCAATAATATTGTCTGCCGCTTGAGCCTCTCTCGTGGGGGGAGAGTGCAACTTCCTTGAGGACGACGTCCCGTCGGTCAATTTCGTTCAAAATCTGCGAATAGAGCTGCAGATTCGACCAGTCGGCATCTTCCCAGTATAACCGCGTCAGGAAGTTCATCGTATCGATGGGTGTTTCGTAACGCGATGGACTGAGCACGACTGTTCTGAGCCCACGGCATGATTCGATCGCTCTCTTCAGGCATACGTACCGGTCGTAAAGCGGATGGACATAGTACAGAAGCCACGGCTCTAACAGAATCCGCCAGTATCGCTCCCCGTGGCGCACCCCGTGGACACGATTCAAGTACACAGCGAGGTCCGCGATCAACGAATCTATGACTTTGCCACAGTGTTGCGCAGCCGCGTGAACCGCGCGCTGGTCTTCCCAGGGGTTGGGGGCCATCGTGTAGCGCAGCCTCTCCCATTCCGATTTCCGGTCGTACCGAAGGCACCAGGGCCCAAGCAGCAGGACCTGATCGTCCGTGTCCCAGAATTCAATCGCGCCAGTTATCGCTAGAAACATTCCGTCTCCAAACCTATCGATCGAGCAGGATTAGATGGCTTCCAGCCGTTCTGGCTCGCGAAGACTTCGTCCCAACATTCGAAGACGCGCTTCTTGTCCCGGGGGTCGAAACCAATCCTAAACTGGTCGTACTTCATTCAAGAATCTCCAAGGTAAACATGCTGCTGCCGAAAGTACCGGCGTATTTTAGGGTCCCGTCTACTGGTGTCTCCTTGACCCAACCAATCACGCCGTTCATGGGCAGCCAACTACTGCCGCCTGAAGACGTATGATTCATAGTCTTTGGTGCGCATGAAAAAGTCGCTGGGATACGCGGTCTGTAGGGAATAGCGATCACGCAGCGCCTGAATATAGTGCTCTTCAAGAACAGGGGTCTTCGTGCCTCCCTTCCCGGGTTTCCACTCGCCCCAAGAACATCCTTTAGGTCGCGCATTGATGTAAATCCATTCCGGCTTCATATTGCACACCAGCCGAAGGTAATTTGAAACCACATCCGGCTCCATTTCCTGAAAAGACGCGCTGTTCCAGAAGATGTCTACCTTCGTGCCCGACCAGTCCGGCATCCGCCAACTCGGCAAAATGATGATCCTCCCTCTTATTGAGCCCGCGATCTTCCCTTCCTTGTCAGGCGTCAACGAGATCGCCTCGCTGTATGGAAGCACACGTGAGCCGAAGACCTTTTGGAGATACTGATTGGACACATAGAGTTGCGGCGGGATGTCAAAGATCAGGAAGGTGGCCTCCTTAAATAAATGTGCCATCACCTCAATGTTTCTGCCCATGCCCGCTCCCAACTCGCATACCACGCTGTCCGGCTTGAACCCGATGTATCTCGCCGCATCCGCAAAGAGAGCGCAATACTGAAGATGCATGGTAGACCACAGCCCGCCATCGATCTCCTGCAGGTCCTCTGGATTGCCGAACCTGCTTGCCGGACATTGGGAAAGTGCCAGCCCAATCTTGTCGAACTTCTCTTTGACGTGCCAATAAAAATAGGGGGTGATCCAGAGGGGCACCCCACCCGAGAGTTCCATCACAAGAAACGGCAGGCCATTCACCAGGCGATTGAGCAGCGTGTTGATTCGATGCACGCCCCGGAAGGTTCCTTTCACCCGGATTCTTCCTTTGAGGAGAAGATCGATCCCGCAGAAGGGCTCAAGCATGCTGTCGCAGCGTCGGCGAAAGTCCTCCAGTCCCTGATGCTTGAGCTCCGGCATGATAAGCTTTTCATAGTAAGACCAGTAGTTGGTGGGCTTGTACAGATCATCGCAATGTTTCAGATCCTCCATCATTCTTTCCAGCAGAATGGGATCGTCAGGGACTTGGATGTCGTTCGTTTCCCGCGCCGCCGTCACGGACACACCTCCCGGCGGGCGGATTGCAACCACACTTCGAAGGCCAGCAGGGCCCACAGGCGCGAACCGTGATCCCGTACGCCTTGCAGATGCTCAGAGACCAGCGTGGCGACATAAGTCGGCTCGAGATAGTCGCGCGACCGCGCAGTCGGCACGAGCAATAGGTCCTGAACGTACTCGCGGAGCTCGCCTCGAAACCATACCCCCAGCGGCACTCCAAACCCTCTCTTGCTACGATGGAGAATCTCGGCTGGCAGCAGGTCGGCAAATGTCTTTTTGAGGATGTATTTGGTCGTTCCCCACCGCAATTTGAAGTCGTCAGGAAGCCCGGCGACGTACTCCATAAGCCGCTGATCGAGAAAAGGGGAGCGGCCTTCGAGACCGTACGCCATTGTGGCTCGGTCGGCTTTCACAAGCAGATCTTCAGGGAGATACGTCGCGAAGTTGACGTAGAGCAGCTTCGACAGTGTTGAAAGCGACGCAGTCTGCGCGATGATCTCAGGGGGATATCCGATTTCGCTCACCTCGATGTGTTTGAAGACCTCAGGCCGCAGCAGCTGCGGGAGGTCATCATCGAAAACCGCGATCCAGCGTTGCAGGCGCTCGAAGAAAGGGCTGGGCGCACCGGCGAAAAACCGCTGCGCGCGGCGCAGCCAGTGGTGATAGCCCTTGGGGTCCGGGAACGCGTTCAACGCCAGGCTGATGATCCGCGACACACTGGAGGGCACATGATCTGCGGCCAGACATGCCTGAAACCGAAGATACCCTGCGAAGAGCTCATCCCCGCCATCCCCGTTCAGCGCCACGGTGACATGCTGGCGCGTCAGCCTGCTCACGATGAGCGTGGGAATCGCGGACGAATCCCCAAACGGACCGTCATAGTGGCGGACGATCGTCTCGACCAGATCAATCGCTTTGGGCTCGACGATAAACTCGGTATGGTCGGTCCTGAAATGCGATGCCACTTGTCGTGCAAACGGCGTTTCGTCGAATTCCGGATCGCCTGTAAAGCCCAGGCTGAAGGTCTTGACCGGTTTGTCCATCAGCCGACTCATAATCCCGACGATGATGCTGGAGTCAACCCCCCCGCTCAGGAACGCCCCGAGCGGAACATCCGCGACCAGTCGCTTGCGGACCGCTTCGGTGAGCAGCCGCCGTATTTCCGATGAGGCCTCCTCCAGAGACGGTTGCGCTCCAGCCTTGCGCGAAAACTCCAGGTTCCAATAGCGCCGGATATGCGGTCGGCCCTCGGCCGTGAGCGTCATGGTATGGGCGGGCGGAAGCTGAAGAATATCCTGGTAGAAGGTCCGGCCCGCCGGCGGGTAACCGAACAGGAAATAATGGGGCAGGGCCTCGTGCGACAGCTCGGGGGCCACCTCCGGATGGCAAAGTAAAGCCTTGACCTCCGACGCGAACGCGAAAGTCGTCCCCCTCTTCACATAGTAGAGCGGCTTCTTCCCCACCCGGTCGCGCGCAAGGAAGAGGTGTCGGCGCCGTTGATCCCAGATAGCGAATGCGAACATTCCATCGAGTTGATCCACGCATCGCTCGCCAAGTTCCTCGTACAGCCGGAGCACCACTTCAGTATCCGAGCTGGAACGGAACATATGGCCGTGGTCTTTCTCCAGCTTCAAACGGAGCTCTTTGAAGTTGTAGATCTCACCGTTGAAGACGATCGCGAGCGTCCGGCTGCTGTTGGTCATCGGCTGGGCAGCACTGGGACTGAGATCAATGATCGCAAGCCGGCGGTGACCCAGACCAACCGCGGGCGATCCACCCTCGCCGGCATCGAAGAATGCTCCCTCGGCATCGGGGCCCCGATGCGCGATGCTCGCCGTCATGCTTTGAAGGATCTCAGGCGTGACCGGTCGTCCGTCGAGATTCACAACGCCGCAAATTCCGCACACCTATTCAGTCCCTCCAGGGCGGACGGGCTTCCGGGCCAAAATATCCATATAAAATCCGGCGCTACCGCGGTTACCGATCCAATTCACAAACCGCGCTGCCTGGTACTCCAATTGTTTTCGGAGCGACGGCTCCCCCGCGGGCGGCCAGACTCCTCCTCCGATATGCAGGCGCGCCACCTCCAGGCCCACCCGTCCCAGGAGCGTTCTTACCGAGCGCGGATTAAAGCCCTGCACGTGAAAGGGCGGGAACGTAGGCGCAAGGTTCACCACCCAGTCCCGTCCCAACATCCGCATGTAAAGATTGCCGACGCGTGTATAGAGACCGTCTTCGTTGGGCACATCGAACCACAGCAACCCGCCGGGCCTCATCACTCTCCGTACTTCGGAGAGGAGTTTGTACGGCTCGTAGAGATGCTCCAAGACGCCTCCCATGCTAACGGCATCAAAGTGGTCGTCGGGGAAATGCGCATCCTCTAACGTGCCCAACCGGCTTTCGACCCCGAGATGGCGTCTTCCCCACTCCCGATAACTCTGCGATGGGTCCACCCCCTCGTGCTCCCACCCTGACTCGCGGGCGGCCCACAGGGACTCGCCCCTCCCGCACCCCACATCGAGAAACCGGCCACGCCGTCCTAGTGCTGACTCGAATTCCTGCAACCGACTCAGTCCCATGCGCTTTTTCTGCTCAATGTCATGGCCGCGAAAATAGTCGTCAGGAGCCTCGTAGAGATCACCGCACCCTTTGGCGGGCAACGGCATAGGGTTCGGGTAAATATGCGAACAGTCCAAGCACCGAACGATCGTCGTGAGAACGCCGTTGCCGTCACGGTGGGCTTCGCCTCCGCGCTTCCCTAAGACACGGAAGCGATTGCTGCCACAGGCACCGCAGGCGACCGCATGAAATTCGAATGTTTTAACGGTGCCACTGGCGTTCATGGGCAAACCGGGTTTCGGGAATGTCGCCAGGAGCGACAAGAGCCCCTTGGCTACGACGTGCCGGCGGCAGACACGGCGCGGCGCACGTCCTCATGTCTAAGATTGGCGTAAGGCAGGAATCGGTGACTTTCCTCGAATTGCGACTCAATCGGCAAGCCGGACTTCAAGCGGGACTCGTATTCTTCGACCAGCTTGGACTCCATAATGCGCCCCCGGTCGCGCTTGAGCGTGTCCCCGATGACCTCACCGAGATCAGCATTGCCCGTCTGCTGCACGACATGGAACATGTTGCGCAGGTAGTTCTCATTGGTGCCCATAGGGTACATGACTCGCTTCACCAACCCCTTGAAAGCGCCCCCGACCGGATAGTAGTCAAAGAGGGTAACGACGTTCAACTCAAGGGCACGGGCCAGTCCCAAAAATTGCAAGGTTGCTTTCAGCGGCTTTTTGAATCGCTGGATCAACGGCATTTTCTTGAGTGCGGCTTTCCAGTTCTTCGGCGTGCTACTGCTCCACAAGGCCAGCGTTACCGACAACTGTTCCGGATAGAAGACAATATGGGGGAGGTAGGCATCCACGAACGCGATGTTCCCGGCCGGGTGCCGGCCGGCCTGCGAGACAGACATGTTGAACAAGAACTCGCCGCCGGGAATGGGCTCAGGCTCGGTGAAATTCCACGTTTCGTAACCCGTCCCATGAATGGCGGTCGTCGTCAAAAGGAGACTCCCATGATGATGTATGCTCTGGGCAGAGAGCGTGGTATCCCGGTCATCACGGGGAATCCAGCAATTGGCAATCAGCGTGAAATATTCGTTGTCTTCGATGACGAACTCCAGGACCGGGTTTTTTCTCGGACGATTGAAGGTCTCCGCCTCCGCAAGATGCTGCTGCAGCACCGCCTTCACGAACGCCGGGGCCCTGGAGACCTCCGCGAGAAGACCTCGCGCTTCCTCATGGGCCCGGTAGGGATCGGCATGGGTCCTAAAGATGTCGTGCATCCCCGCGACGTACTGCACCGCGTCTTTGACGTTTCGGTCCATCGTCAGTGTCTCCTTCGCCCTATATGCATGGGCTCGATCAGTCTGATACCGGAGGTCACGTCCGGCAACTCATGGCTTTTACGCGATCCCAACGGTCGGGGTGGATAAACAGATAGTTGTTCGCTACCACATCTTCGGCTCGCGTCTCGGTAATGTGATGGCGCCCGTCCTGAAATGAATAAAAGTACAGCCGGTAGCCAAGCCCCGCCATGAAATCCAGGAACACCTTCAGATCAATCTTGAAGCCTTTGAGGAAGAAGGGGTTGATCTCGCACAGGATGATGGGGTGGTGCTTCGCGATGAGCGCCTTGGCGCCCTGGAGAGCAAAGTATTCGGATCCTTCGATGTCAAACTTCATGAAGGAGAGATTCTCCATGTCCGGAAGAAAATCGTCCAACCGGACGATCTCACATTCCACCTTCGCCGCCTCCTTGAATTTGTAGTGGCGTTCCTTGCCTTCCATGTCATTCATGCGACCGCTCAGATGCGCCTGCCCGGCGCTGATGGCGCCGAAGGACTGCAGAGGGGTCTCGAAAATCGCTTTCCCATTCCGATCGCCGCACCCTTTGTTATAGAGATGCACATTCTTGAGTTCAAAATGCCTCACCAGCTTGTCGCAAACCTGATAGGTAAAAGGGATCGGCTCGAAGGCATGGACCTGTCCTTTCTCCCCCACCGCGCGAGCCAGGTGATAGCAGTACAGGGCGTAATTCGCCCCGATATCGAGTGTCGTCTCCCCTGGACGAACGACGAGAGGGAGCAGGTGGAGTTCCTTTTCCCATACCGTTCCCAGCCGGAGGTCCCGGGCCTTTCCGAGAAATTGAAAATAAAGATAGCGGTCCGGCCCCAAGACCTTATACAGAACCTTTTTTATCAGAACTGGTACCATAAAACCCTCCCCTCTATGCGCGTCCAATGGCCACGCGCAGAAGCCTGATTGCGCTTATCGGGCACAGGTCGCATTTCTGTCCTTCACAGGGACGCCGGACTGACCAAGAGCTTCCAACACGGCATCGCGGTACCGCGGCCAGTTACGCTCCACCGAATATCGTTCCTCGACGGTTCTGCGTCCCGCCCGGCCTATCTGCTCCCGCAGCCCCGCATCCTGGACCAGCCTGCCGAGGATTTCGATCCACTCCTCCTCACTATCGGCGAAAAATCCGTTCTTACCATGGGACACAATTTCAAGGTTGACGCCAATCGGCGTGAGGACGGTTGGGATTCCAAGCCCCATATACTGCAACGCCTTGAGCCCGCTCTTGCCCAGCACCCACTCCTCATGCGGCAAGGGGTAGAGGCCGATGTCGATCTTAAGGAGATCCTCGACTTCCGATTCCAGCCTCCAGGGCAAGCCCTCCAGCTCGACGCCGGGGATCGTAAAGCTGGTATCACCGATCACCCGGATTGCAATCCCATGGCGACGCTGAAGCTCACCCAGCACGTTATCCAAGAGGTGCAGATACGGAGCCGTGGAGAAGCTCCCGCTCCATCCGAGGGTGACCAGGGGAGCCTGATACCGCACTTTGGGCCGATACTTCACGGTATCAATTGTGGAGGAGATGCGCGTCACGTGCGCATTCAACCGACGGGCTTCCTTTTCCAAATGAGGGGTGCAGACGATGACGTGGCGCGCCGCACGCATGAGGTACTCAATCTTCCAGCGCCGGTTGAAGAAAGTTGGGTAGCGATCGCGGCTGCCTGGTTTTTTCAGATAGATCAGGTCGTCAATGTCGTAAACCATGGGGCGCCTCAACAGCCGTACGATGATCCACTCCAGAATCGGCGGGCCGATCGGCAATGCCTCCAAACAGACATACACCAGATCGCTCTGCCAGGCTTGCCACAGAGACCTAACCCGTTTCACGCAGGCCAGCGCAAGTCCCGCGAGCAACTTCAGTCCGATCGGCTTCGCCAGACTCCTGTATAGGGCCGGCGTATAGAAAGCATCGTGGATGACTTCGAAGCCGGCCTCCGCAAAATGACTGTAGTACTGCTCAAACTTGAGATGCTGGCTTGGGGCCTGATCGCGAGGGTAAGGGACCAAAAAGTGAATTCTCATCGGCCGGCTTCAAGCTGACGGTATAGAGCGCGGTAGGCCGGCCCTCCGGTTCCGGCGACAGAGTATTCTTTTTCGGCCACTCGCCGGCAACGAGCGCGCATCCCTTCCCCTTCCTGGAGGAGTTCGTTTAGTCGTGCGACCCCTTCCGCGATCGCCGCCGGGGTATGGCTCTTGAGAACCACGCCCACTCTCTTCCCTTCCAACAGCGCGTCCAAGTCGCCAATCCCGGGACTGGCCACCACGGGGAGGCCGGCGGCAAGGTACTCGCCCACCTTCGTCGGACATTGCCCACGAACCGAAAGGGCACCACGCAGCAGCACGACGCCGAAAAGTGCGCGGACCAGATGTCGGGGTACGTCCTGATGAGGAATCTGCAGGACTGTGTAGCGCTCGGGTTCAATAGCTGCATCCACCAGCAATTTCCGCACATCAGACGGATCGCTATGGGTCAAAATAAGGAGATCGAGCCCCGTAATGGAGCGTGCTGCCTCTAGGTAAAACCCAACCAGGAATTCAGGGGCGTAACGAGCGCCCAACGATCCGCAATAGACCATGCGTGCAGGCCTCACGCCGTGTAGTGGCGGGCTAAACAGGCTGAGATCCACACAGGTGGGAATGACCACGGTAGGGCGAGCGCCGGCGTGCTTGAGGTCGTTAGCCAATGTGTGGGTCAGCACCACGACGGCATCGGCATCTTTGATAAATTGGCGCTCGGCACGTTCGACCAGCCGGTAGAGAATTCCCCCCTCTGACCAAATGCCGCCTTCGGCGTATTCATAGGCCATTTGGCCGCGGAGATCGAAGATGAAGCGTCGCCGGAGGAGACGGACGACCGGCCACGCCATCGCTGCCGCCACCTGGGAGCGCGCGTGAATGACCTGTACCTTGTGGCGGAGGACCAGCCAGAATGTTGCTACGAGGCCGCACGCGAGGTCCCACAGGGTCGAGAGAACCGGCGGACGCTTGTGATACCAGAGCCACGTCCATCCAATGCCCTTAGCGTCGAGGTGCATTCGCAGACGCGCCGTGTGGCTCGCTGTATCCGGGGACCTCCGCTCGAAGCTCAGCAGCCAGACGGTGTGGCCGTCCCTCCGGATCTCGCTCAAATAAGGAAGAACCTGGCTCTGACCAAGCGAATCGAGGGCGCCGTTGTAGGACACGAACAAGGTCCTCATGTAGCCTTTATACTCACCAAGGAGGTCCTTAAAATGTTCGTAGGGATGGTCCCTTGGCCCATCGAATGCTCGTAGCGGACGGCCGGAGCCGCGGCGTTGAACGGAATGTTGAGCCTGGCCCGAACGTCAGCCTCCAGCCAATCACGCAGCCGCACCAATTCCTGAGGACTCAGGTGATCGGTGTACGTGTAGGACGTGTACTCGCCTGGAATGCCTTTGTAGTATTCGGCCACTTCACGGAAGTCCACCTCAATGCTGTGCAACCGGTCCCCCGTCTTCGGATAGGTATAGGTCCAAACCCCCGGTTTGGTTTCTATCGCCTCGTCGAAATAGGGCGTCCCTGGATAGGTCGTGATGACCGTCGCGTCGAAGTCGTCCGGTTTGACGTCGAGCAGCCAATCGCGCGTCGCTTGGATGGTTTCTTCTGACTCGCCGGGGTGCCCGAGCGACATGAGAGCCTTAACTTTTAAGCCATGGCGTTTCGCGATTTCCATGCAGCGAGTATTGTCCTCCCGGCTGGCCTTCTTCTGGATATTGGTAAGGATCCTCTCGTGACCCGCTTCGAAGCCGACCAGTATCCAGCGGAAACCCGCTCGACACATTGCCTCGGCCTGCTGATCCGTAAACAACTCCGCCTTAATGAAGCCCCGAAGCCGGAACTCCACGCTTAACTCCTGCTGGGTCTTCGCGATCAAATCCATGAGCTCGACGATCTTCGGGTTGACGTTCAACTCGTCGTCGTACAGCATAAAACCGGTGATGCCGTACGTCTCATAGAGGTGCATCATCTCCTTGACGATGTTCTCGGACGTTCGCATACGAATGCGCCGCAGGAAGGGGCTCATCCGGCCCCCGCAGAATCCGCATCCGAAGGGGCAGCCCAATTGAGCAATCATCGAGATCGCGCGCACGCCTTCAATGGTGTAGTGGTAGCTATCGACGTCGATGAGATGGCGTGCCGGGAACGGTAATTCGGTGAGGATCTGGTTGTTGAGGAACAAGTCGGACTTCGGATCGTCCCCATCCACCAGCTTGGGAGGATTCTCTTTCAGCGCCTCGAAGACAGCGATCTCGCCGTCCCCGGTGACCAGGACCTCGAACATCTCCTCAAGCAACCGAAACGCCGTCGTGGCCCGGCCCACGACCCCTCGCTTCTGCTCGAACTTGTAGGCGGCATGGATAAGGGTGACATGCGGCCCCCCCAGAATGATCCGCACCCAAGGCTTTACCGACCGAATGGCGCGGGTAACTTTCGTCGCTGCCGGCATTTGGGGCGTCGTTGCGGTGAGACCATAGCACGTGGCAGAGCTGGCATTGACGTGGTCACGGACCACCTCTTCGTAATTCTCAACCCCCGACAGATCCAGCATCTCCACCTCTATGCCGGCCTGCTCGAGGACGGCTGCCACTTTCAGGATGCCGAGCGTCATGAACACCCGCTCGTCCAATAAAAAGATGGACGGGGGAGTAATCAGGCAGACCCGGTTCACCATAACGTCACCCTCTCCCGGCTCAACTGCGAGCGCCTGCGTTCGTCATCTTGAATGCTAATCTACCAATCCGCCCCGATGCAACGCCTTGTTCCGATTCCATGAACGGGAGGCAGGATCGGCCTATCAGCAGCCTCCTGCGGACAGCCAGCAACAATTGTCCGAGGCCAATCCTGTTGCATAATCAATCCTGTTGCATAATCGCCATGGTGCCTTATAATACCTCCACTTTTTCTGCTGGCACTCCGTGGTCCTCTGCGTTGAGGGGGAACAATGGGTCCAAAGGACTTTGTCGCCGAGGTCTACCGGCGCATGAATCGGGTGAACAAACCGCCGGAGGGCGAACCCAAACTTCAGACGGTTGATGAATATTACGGCGCCCTACCCTACCTGTGGGCGCATGTGAACCTCAATTACCGCCATCGCATGCCGACCGACCCGGACGCGGCCATCCTGGACATCGGATGCGGGCCGGGCCACTTTCTCGCCGCCTGCCTCAAATGGGGGTACCGGAACCTGTCGGCGATGGACTATGAGATGGATACGGACCAATTCCGGAAGTGGGGCGTTCGGGAATGCTATCGGGTTTCAAATGACCTGCCCACCTCCTTACGCAACCTGCAAGGCCGGTTCGACTTCATCCATGCCGCTCACCTGATCGAGCATATTCCGAAACACGACTTGCTGGAGAACGTTGATGCCATGTTTTATGCTCTTCGACCAGGCGGCCTCCTCGTCATGGAGACCCCGAACATGCTGTCTCCGCCGGCCATGGCCGCCCTATTCATCACCTTGGGACACGAGTATGGGTTCAGCCAGCACAACCTATGCTCCCTTCTGAATATCTGCGGCTTCCAACAAGAGCGCGCCGAGCCGGTGCGGCTCCCCGTCATGAGCCTAAAAGCCAGGATCGGCGATTTCCTACGGGAGACGGTGCTTCTCTTATCATCCATGAAATACCGCCTTTTTGGATGGACCGGGACCGTCCTCAGCCAAAATATCATCGTGTCGGCCGTAAGGCCTGACAGTGACCCTCTGCCGGAAAGGCTGGCAGGCCCCCACGTGCAGTGACCATTTCTCCTATCGTCGACACCAAGGAAGTCATCCGTGATAAGTGAGCTCGCGCTTCGTACGGATGCGTTTCGCAGGGCTTCCCATAACAAGCGTCCGGGCCGCCACGTCTTTCGTAACCAGGCTGCCGGCTGCAACAGTGGCCAGCGCGCCGATCTTTGCCCTGAGCACAACCGCGCCGATGCCGATGAACACATCCCGCTCGACCTCCGTGTAGCCGGCCGTCGTGACCGATGGCGCGATGAAGACGTTCTCTCCGATCCGGTTATCATGCTCAATGATCGAACCGGTCCAGATCACGCAAAAATCAGAAATGCTGGCGCCGGCGTGGATCGTGACGTTCGGCCCGGCATAGATGCCATCCCCCAGCGTTGCCGAGGGCGAAATCCACGCGGTCCGGTGAACCGCATTGACCGCCTGCAGGCCGGAGACTCGAATCGCCTCAATTAATTGCAAACGCACCGGCAGGAACCGATCGCCGACCGCCAGCGCAACGCCGCGGATATTCTTGCTTCGCAACGTCCGCAACGACGACATCTTGCCAAGGATAGGCAGACCGCAGAAGCTCCCCGTGACATGATCATCCAGCAATCCGACGACCCGGTGCTCCGTACGGCTGCACAACGCATCGAGCATGACCTTGCAGAGGCCGCCCGCGCCAAGAACAGCGACTCTCACGAAAAGATCCCGATCTTCTGCCGATAATATTCGATGGTCTTTTGAATGCCGCGCTCCAAGGGCACTTTCGGGCTCCACCGAATGAAGGACTTGAGCTTGGCGATATCGGGACTGCGGCGCGGGATGTCTTCGTAGCTCGGCCCGAAGGCCTTTGCGTAGGGCACGAAACGGATGGGCGAATCAAAGCGCCCCACCTTCTTCATCAGCTCGGCCAGATTGAGAACCGAAATCTCCTCGTCGGTGCCAATGTTGAAAATCTGGTTCTCTGCCTTCTTGAGCACCGCCAGGCGCACAATCGCGTCCACCGCATCGGAAACATAGAGAAAGCTGCGCGTCTGGCTGCCATCTCCATGGATCTCCACAGGGTCGCCGTCGAAAAAGTTTTTCAAAAACATGGTCATGACCCGGCCGTGACCGAGGTCGTCCAGCCTAGGGCCGTACACGTTGAAAAACCGGTAAATCACGAACGGCAATTTGGCCTGCTGGTGATGCGCGAATAGATAGTGCTCACAGGCAGCCTTCGCGGTACTGTAACACCAGCGGTTGATGTGCGTCGGGCCCAGCACCCGCTGATCTTCCTCCTTCCAGGGGACATTCGGATTCACGCCGTAAATCTCGGACGTGGAGGAAAAGACCACCTTGGTCCGATAGAGGGCCGCCAAGCGGAAAATATCGAGCGAGGCGCGCAGGTCGATTTCCAGCACCGAGAGCGGATTGGAGACGTATTGCTTGGGGTCGGCGATCGCCGCCAGATGAAAGATCATGCAGGCGCTTCTCATCTCCCGGTCCATCAGGTCCAGATCGGTGATGGAGCCTTGGATGAAATGAAACCGCCGGTTATCGTATAGGTGCTCCACCTTGGCGCCCGACGAAGTGTCGACGGCGACGACTTCGAAGCCCCGCCCTAGCAGGCTCTCGCACACATAGGAACCGATAAATCCGGCTCCTCCCGTCACGATCACTTTCTTCGCTTTGGATGCCATATCACTCCTTCGAGCCCAGAATCTCTTTCGCCCGGATTTTTGGTCGCCCGCGGACTTCCAGATAGATGCGTGAGATGTATTCGCCGATCAATCCCAGCACGAGCAGCAAGAGCCCCACGAATAGGAAAAGGATCGCCATCAGGGTGAACACACCCCGACTCGGGTCGGGGCCGATGATCAGGCGCCGCACCAGCAGAAAAATGCCGAACATGAATCCTGCCAGCGACGTCAAGAACCCGAGAACGCTCACGAGATGGATAGGGATCGCCGAGTATCCCGTGATCAAGTCAAAATAGATCAGCATGAACCGAAACAAATTGTACTTTGACTTGCCCTCATGGCGGGCTTCATGAGCCACCGGGATTTCGATGAACCGGCCGGCAAGGGAGGCGGTTAGCGTGGGGATGAAGATCGAGGTGTGGTTCAACTGCAGCATCTCATCCACCACCTTCTTCCTGTATGCGCGTAGCATGCAGCCGCAGTCACGCATCTCCTTGCCCACCACAATCGAGGCCATCCGGTTCGTGAGGAAGGAGATGCACCGACGCACGAGCGGATCTCTCCTCTTTTCGCGGATCCCGCCGACGACATCAAACCCTTCCTCGATCTTGGCGATCAACTTAGGGATCTCCTCCGGGGGATTCTGCAGATCGGCATCCAAGGTGACGATGACGTCCCCCGTCGCCGCCTCAAAACCGGCACAGACCGCAGCGTGCTGTCCGAAATTCCTCGACAAGATGACGGCCCTGACGCGGCGATCCTCAGAAACCAGCTCCTTGAGGATCTGCGGGCTGGTGTCCAGACTGCCATCATCCACCAGGATGATTTCGTACTCTCGCTTCATCTCCGAGAGAACCTTAGTCAGTCGCTCATGAAGGCGGCGCAGGTTGCCCGCTTCGTTGAAGACTGGGATGACGACCGAAATTTTGGCGAGGGACATCAATTCTGAATCCGGAGCTGAAAACACGTCTGTGGGCGTCGGATGCGGCGAGGAGGCCGCTTCAGGCCAGTACTACCTGAGGTTTCCATGAAGGATGGCCTTCACCGCCTCGATCACGTCCGTCTGGTCTTGCTCGGTCATCTTGGGAAAAAGCGGGAGCGACACGATTCGAGGTGACACGAAATCGGCATTGGGCAGCGTGCCGTCCGCAATCTTCAACAATTGCCGATAGTACCGGTGCTGATGGATCGCCAGGTAGTGAATGCCGACGCCGATCCGATACTTCTTGAGCTCAGCGATGAATTGGGCGCGGTTAAGTTTGAGGCGATCCAGGTCCAGGAGGGGCGTGTACAGGTGCCAGGTGTGGCGGTGCGGGTAGTGCACCCGCTGGGGGAGAATCAGGCCAGGGATGCCAGCAAACTCCTTCTCGTAGCGCTGCACCAGGACTTCCTTGGCCGCCGTGAACCGCTCCAGTTTCTTCAATTGATGAATGCCGATCGCCGCCTGAAGATCGAGCATGTTGAATTTAAAACCGGGCTCGAGGATTTCGTATTCCGCGACACCTTTCTCGGAAAAACGGCTCCACGCTTCCTTGCTTAGCCCGTGAAAACGTAGCACACGGATGCGGTCCGCGAGTTCGGCGTCCGTCGTGCAGACCGCCCCGCCCTCCCCTGTGGTGACGTTCTTGCTCGGGTGGAAGCTGAAGACGCTGAGCCGTGAGCCCGCGCCGATCTTCCGTCCTTTGTATTCCGTTCCGAAAGCGTGGGCCGCGTCTTCAATGATTTCCAAGCGATGCTTCCGGGCGATCTCGTAAATGGCGTCCAGATCGCATGGCTGCCCGGCAAAATGGACCGGGATGATTGCCTTCACCCTGGGCGTGATGGCCTTTTCGATCAATGAGGGGTCTATCTGGAGCGTACCGCGGTCGATGTCCACCAGGATCGGGCGCGCCCCCGCAATCACGATCATGTTCACGGTAGCCGCAAACGTGAGTGGGGTGGTGATAACCTCGTCGCCCACACCGATTCCCAGCGCCTTCAAGCACAGCAGTAGCCCTGACGTGCACGAATTCGTCGCGATGACGTGATCGGCCCCAATCAGTTCGCAGAGCCCAGCCTCGAACTTCTGCACTTTGGGGCCAGTCGTTAGCCATCCGCTTCGCAGAGAATCAACAACCTCGTCGATTTCGTCCTGCTCGATGGTCGGAAGAGAAAATGGCAAGAATGTTGTGCGCATACGTTTAGGTGGCAGCTTGCTTCAGTGAGTGTCGGCGATAGACTCTGATAACGGGACCCAGCCTCCACTGGTCATAATTCTCCAGCGGCGCGGACCAGAGCCGCCAATAGTCCGGATTGTCAAACCAGTCGAATCGGAGATCCGGGACTGGCGAGACTGAAAAGATCTCGGTGAACTCCTCTTGTACCCGTCGCATGGCCTCCTGCCGCGACCGGATTAAAGGCTGGATATCGGGATCGTCGGACTTCACGATCCGGAAATATTCGTGCGGTAACGAGTGATGATCGGATAACACGAGATAGTCCACCCCATTGAAATCGGCAACGTCCTCGGCGGCTTTCTCTATAAGGTGATAGCGGGGGCGGCCGCTCTGCGCCGCGCCCAACGCCGATGCCTGTAGGAGTTGGCCGGTTGAACCGACCGCACGCGCTTCTTCCAGTCGAGCCTTGAACCACTCGTCCGTAGGAAGCAGCGCCGGGGCAAACGTCGGCTCGCCGCTGATCGTCCCTTCCAGCAATACTTTGCTGCCGGCCGGCACCGTGGCTTCGATCCACGCTTGCGCCGGCGGCCGCGTATCCGGCCGGGACAGGAGCATAATAAACTTCAGCGAGATAATATTAGCCGGCCACGTTAAGAGCAGGGCGAGACCTATAAGGACCAACCCGCGACGGACCGCCAGCGCGCGCCACCGGCAAATCTCGCCCGCTACCACGACGCACATGAATGGCGCCAGGGTAATGACATACCGGGGCATCCCGCCCGTGGTCCACATGAAGATCAATCCGACGACAGCGAAGTAGGCGATGATGGCTCTCAACCGGACGTCCCCGCCATACAGCGCTCTGGCCGCCGCAGGAAGGACGCCACACAGGAGTGGAATACCGAGGCCGAGTGGAAGGTAATCACCGAGAAAGCGCGGCGCCAACGCACGGATGGAGCCGCCGGCAAAATGCTGGCCCTGTATCCTGTGAAAAGCCTCGAGCGTCTTCGGAAGTTCAATGACAATATAGGGCTCAATCAAAAGAAAGGTCGCGCCGGCGCTTACCATGAAGACGGTGAGCAGCCGCCAAGGCGATTCGATTTTCGAACCGAGCGCCATGATTATGGGCGCCATAACGAGCGCCACAATGGTGTATTTCGCGGCGATGGCCATCCCGCATAGGGCGCCGGCCAGGCTCCAGCGGGCCCACGAGTGCAGCCTCATCGAAGCATCGCAGAGAAAAAGGATGGAAAAAAGCGCCAGGGTGCTGGCAAGCAGATCCTCCTTCAAGGAGGTCCCCGTCAGCGGCAAGATGCCCCCAAAGCTCAGCAGACCTGTCGCCAGAAGGCCCGCCGAATCGCTGTAAAGCACTTTCGCCAGCCTGTATACCCCGGCGAGCAGAATGATCGAGAACAGCACGACGATCAGCCGCCCGGCAAGGAGGTAGAGGTCCCTGTTCAAGACATAGGCTGCCAGGTACTGGCCAGGGTCCCACCCAAACCCCACTAGGCCGCGCGCCAGATACACCAGACCGTGAAGTCCCGCCATTAGGTCAAAGATGAAACTTCCATGGACGAAGTCATGCGGGTTGCCTTTATTACCGAGCATCCGGATCCCAGTTTCAAGAATATTCAATTCATCGTGGCCAGGTGGATGCCCCCCACGCATAACGGCAAGAGCAACAAGCAATACCCCTTCGAGCCCGATCAGGACGACGGCGAGTCTGCGCACGGTGAGCACCTCTTTCGGTACGACCGCTACGATTGACTCACGACTGCTCGAGCTCTGGTTCTGGGACGTTTGCAGTAACCTTTCCGTCATGGCATCCCTGACCCCAGCGGACCCGAAGCGGTCGTGGCGCTCTCTCGAGCCGCCGCTTCGAGCCCCAGCACAGCGATGACGATGAAGAACGAATAAAAGACGGTGACCGGCAAGATGTATCGCGGGATCGACCCAGGAATAATACCTAAGAATGCCGAGGCGATATGGAAGCAGGCAATAGCTACTAACAGCATAGAATATTTGCACAAATGGTCTCGAGAGCGCAGGAGTCCCTTGATCGTCAAGAAGGTCAAGATCACTCCGAGGACGAGCAGCGCGAGCCTCACCAACTGAAGGAGCCACTGCCACCCTGCCGGGCCTTTGAGCATGGTCAGTCCGGTTGGGACCAAGTACTTGACGGACTGAAGTTCTGCCAGTATGGAGAGAAAAGCAAACTTGAACGGATGCTCCCGGATGTTCTGTAGGGCCTCGCGGATCAGGATCCGGTCGACTTCCCCCTCCTTGTGGTTTGTCATGAGGCCATCTACGTATGAACGCCGCATGAGAACGCTGTACTCGTACTCCCCCAAGTCCTCGCCGAGGACTTGGGGGTACAGCTTCTGTGCCAAACTTCCGGTAAAGACATAGAGGCTGTAAGCCTTCCACTCGTCAAGCGTGAAATTGGCTGCCCAGGCGGCCTGATGAGAGAGGAGCGCCCCTCCCCTGGCCGAGATAGAGAACAGCCCGAGCTTCTCCTTGTTGCGAAGCATCCATGGCGTCGTTAAGAGGGAAAACGCGAGCACGAAGAGAGCTGCGTTTCGCAAGAATCTCGCTTTATCTAAGCCCTTACGACAAATAACTATCAGAGTGGGATACAGGACAACCAGAGGCAGCACGACATTCTTCGCCAGGGCACACAATCCCAGGAGAGCCCCGGACACGAGATAGACGGCCCAGCCATCGGACCGGCCCGCCCATACGAGCACGAGCATCGTAGCCGAGAACAAAATGAGAAAGAAGTTCTCCGGCATGACCCAAAAGCTGATCACGCCGTACACCGGGATAATCGCCACGAGCAGCGATGACAGGCGCGCCACCTTTTCGTTGAATAGCTCCACTCCCAGGAGGTAGACCAGGACCGCAATCAGCGGATTCGTGAGCATCTGAACGACGACCACGCCAGCCAGGTCAAGGCCGAATGCCCATTTCATGACCGCGATGATCATGGGATAGAGCGGCTCCTTGATCATCGTGGGTTTGTATGGTGGTTTATTGCCTGTAGAGAAGCCGGCCCCGGAAACCAGGTTGTTTGCTATGGCCTCGTAAATTTGTGAATCAGGATAGTACCCAAGGCGCTGGGATGACGGTGTGAGCCACACGAAGAAAATGAGAAGAGCTAGGCATTTGACCCAACTTATTCCTGACACGAACAGCAGGAACTGTCCCCTCGTCAGGGTCATTACAGACCCTATCGCCCTATGGAGACGTTCAGCCAACGGTTCTCCGCTGATCATGCAATTCCACACGCCCTGGAAGGAGAGAATTCAGCTGAGCCCGAGGAGACAAGTGCGAGCATCACCGGAAAAGGCCGCGGGACGGCGGTGTTTTCAAGCGCCGTTCAGTCTATTGCTGGAACACCGGAAGGCTGGAGAGTCTCTAGACGCCCGGAGTAGGCCATGGCAGAAAATTCCCGCTTCATCTGCCCATGGGGGGGTGGATTTCAATAGCCACGGACTCGCACTTAAACCCTTGATCCGACAGTATCGGTGCAATTACCTGATTTCATCTCTCACCGACTGCGCTATCACTATGACAAACCGATCGCTTTGGGAGACCGCTTAACCTTCACTGTTGCGCTCGTTAGGTAGGCTCCTGTCCCATTCGATGCCTTCTGGTGCTGGCGCTGGCAAGACGGCGCCACCGACGTCGCACAAAAAACCGGTCGACGAACCATTTTGCGTACCTGGCCTCCTCCACGCCTACAAATGTCGCTTTGGCTAAGGTTCGCATCACACGAAACGGCCGAAGTGCGAACGAGATGACGTAGAAATTTACAAACATCCAGATCATGGTCCAGTACAGGCGTCTGGTCGGCACCGCATCAGCATACGACGGAGCCTTTTGGGTGTAAAAATCCATCGGCGAGGTGAAGAATTCATCGTCTAGCTTGATCTTGCCCTCTCGCTGCAACCGGATGAACAGTTCAGAGCCAGCGTAGGGAACAAATTTCGACACCGAGATGTCGTACACCCCAAGTACCGCCATTTTCCGGATCAGCTTCATGGTCTGACGCAGGGTTGCGGGAGTCTCGTCAGGAAATCCAATCACAATGAAGCAAGCCAATTTCAGGCCGCGCTTGATAGCGATTTCCATGGACCTGAGCATCTTGCCCAGATTCACTTGCTTCTTGATCACCTTGAGAATTTCCGGAGAGCCGCTCTCCGGGGCAAAGGCGAGAGCTCGGCACCCCGACCGATAGAGGAGATCAGAGACCTCTTCGTCAAAAGCCTCCGCCCGGGTCCCGCTCGGCATCTGCCAGGTTATCTTCAAGTTACGCCGCATCAGTTCCTTGCTGAAATCTATGATCCACTGACGATTTATGATCGCCGTCAGATCCTGAAAGTCAAAATTTGTGACGCGATACTTATGAAGATACAATTCCATCTCATCAGCGACCAGCTTTGGGGTTCTCGCGATCCAACGTTGCGTCCACATGCCTGGACTCGAGCAAAAGGTGCATTGAAACGGGCACCCGCGGGTAGCCAGTAGAGGCATGGAGCGCCCAAGGTTAGCGCCGTTAATTTGATGTCGAGCAATGTATTCCTCTATGGGCACCGAATCCCAATCAGGGGGCTTAATCGAGTCGATATCCCGCTTCCGGGGCGAGAGCTCTGTGTTCACAATTCCCTGGCCATCCCTGAAGGCCACTCCCTTTACGTCGCGGAACGGTCTCCGACTGTAGTGCGCACGGACAAGCTCGATGAAAGTCTCCTCCCCTTCGCCAAGCACCACGACGTCGAAAGGGCTATTTTTCAGCACGTACTCTGGGACCGCTGTTCCGTGTTCTCCGCCGAGAACGAAGAGAGCCTGCGGAAAGCGCTGGCGCACAGTCTGTGCCAATCTGTGGGTAATCGGCCACAATGTGCTAAACATGCAGGAGAGCCCGATGACATCAGTTTCCGCCGGAATCCGCTCAGCGATCTCGTCAAAGGTCAGACCCTGCACGAGGAAGTCAGTCCGGTCAGTATAAGGATAGATCGCGTCCAGGGCTTCCCCCGTTCCATCGATGACCCGGTAAGGATATCCGGCCTCCCTCACCGCGGCTGCAACGTAGGCGATGCCGAGCGGGGGGTTCGGAACGTGCATCTGGAGCCCCGAAAAGCTCTTAATTCCTGGCGGAACAATTAAGGTAATCATAGGAGTAGCCCACCTCCTCGTAAGGGAGGATTAGAGCACACAGGCTCCTGGTTCGTCAAGCAAGACCCCAACAGAAGAAATGCGTGTCCTGTCCACAAATGCTTCCTTGGCTCGGCGAGGTAGTCAAGCAAATCCCATTAGATAGATCTTTGCTTCTCTAAAACAACAATGAAGCGAAAAGCTAGGAACCTCCCTAAACACGCCAAATAGCCTTCTAGCCGACGTAGGGGCCCATAAAAGCATTCCGGAATTAGAGTTGGGTGATCGAACCCACCGCTCAGAGGATAGGCAATAAATCCCAACCTTTGCCGACTCAGTTCCTGGAATCCAGGAAATACCTTGCCAAATCGCTCCCAATATCGTTCGAGAAGCAGAGTAGGTATCCCTTGGTTAGCATGAAAGGGCTCACGGTTTACGTCATGAGCGACGATTAGGAACGGGTCGACGGAGAGATCAAGGGGCTCAGGATGAAGAAACCGGTACACGGGGTACGACATCCATGAAACATACGGCTCCATCATGACAAGGCGGCCGCCGGGGATTAGAACTCGCCACGTTTCCTTAAGAAAGAGAACAGGGCTTTCTAGATGATGGAGGACGTCAAAAAGAATAATGTTGCCAAACGATTCTGACTTAAAGGGCAAGTACTGGGCATCAACGACCGCGTCAAGCCACGGGAGGCAAACCACATCCGTTGTAGTGACTTGAGGGACCGCCTCCTTCAAGTTTCCACTACCACCCCCAATCTCCAATGTCCTGCCCAGAATAAGCCATCGGCACATTTCTGTGTACCAATCGTTGTAGATAGCCCGCAATAGCGGCTTGCGTTTCCAGATATCATGATGCTGGCGCAGTACGGCTTGAGACATGATTCAAGGCAATGTGAAACTTAGGCGATGACAGGGCCTGTTATGCGAACTTGATCCGTCTGGCGGCAACGATGACCATTCTGAGCAACAGCCATCCATGCCTCCAGCGCTGAATATTCGTGGTCCCGTACACACGCTCGCAATAGCGGATGGGCAGGTCAACAATCTTGAGGTTAAGCTTTGATGCGCCAAACAGCAGATCAAAATCTCCAAACGGGTCGAAGTCGCCGAAAGCGGCCCGATTCGCTGCGATCAACGCGTAATCGTATTTCCAAAGAACCTTCGTACCACAGAGCGTGTCCTTTATGGGTTGGTCCAAGAGCCAGGAAAAGGCCAGACTGAAGAGTTTGTTTCCAACCAAGTTGAGAAAACGCATTGACTGGTCTTCCATTGGATAGACTAGTCGGACGCCGTTGATAAACTCGCCCCTTTCTGATACCAACGCCTCGCAAAATCGAGGCAAAGTTTCTGGCGGAACCGTAAGATCTGCATCAAGAATCATCAAGATTTCTCCAGTCGCATGCGCAAAACCTAACCTGACGGCATCCCCCTTCCCGCTTCCTGTCTGTCTAATCAATTTGAACCGTCGCTCAGGATGCTTTGCGCTTGCCTGTTCAATAGCAGCGTAAGTCCCATCGTTGGAATGTCCCTCAACAAAAATCAATTCGGTCCCCCTGCCCATCTCCGGAGTACGTGCAAAAATCCCTTCAATGTTACCCGCCTCATTGCGTGCCGGCACGACTACTGATACCAGCAAGCCATCCACGTCACTCCTACGGCCAGGAGAACCTCCGCAGCGGGCAATCACAAAATTCGTTACGGTCAATAAAGAGAGGGGCCACAACTTGGCCAGAAAGCGATTGGCCGTCCGAGACAACAGCGGCACGTCGAACGGTGCGAGTATTTCTCTTCTATGCTTAAGGATCTCGAAACCCGTCAACCTCAACAGATTTGTAATATCCTCAATTGTCAGCCAGTTCTGTCCCAGCGTCGGCTGACTTAGACCTAGACGCTGCGCAAGAGTAATAGGCGCTTCCCACAAATGATTATAGGTGTTAAGGAGTAATCGCGTACGCGCAGTCGTCACGCTCCTAAGCTTGTCGAAGACAACCTGCACATCCCACAAGTCATTGATAAGGTCGGACAAAATGATGACATCAAACGTCTCATCTAAGGAAAGTTCGTGTGCGTCACCATGTATGAATCGCAGATCTGGGTATTTCTCCGAAGCACGCTTGATCATGTTAGCTGAAAAATCGATCCCGACCCCCACCGATGGTTGTAACGCAGCGAGCAAATCACCCTGTGCGCAACCAACCTCGAGCACCCGCAATCTAGGAGGGACCATGAGTTTGTAATAATGTGCTAGACACCTCTGATAAAATCTTCCAGCTCGACTGTGTATCTCGTGCCTTTCACCCACGCGTTCCCAATGAGCCACGCGCTGTCGCTGGTAGCGACGCGCCGCGGTATCGCCCTGATCAGTTTGGGAATGCATGTCAACGCGTAGCAGACTGACGCCGTTGAGCCTGGTACCACGCTACCGTGCGGCGAAGTCCCTCTTCAAAACCTACGCGCGCGCGAAAACCGAATTTGTCCTTGGCATGCCGGACATCTAGCCTCCGACGAGGCTGACCATTCGGCTTGGAACTATCCCATACAATCTTTCCCTCGAAACAAGTTACGTGCATAATCATCCGAACGAGATCCTCAATGCTTATTTCCAATCCGCTGCCAAGATTCACAGGTAGGCTGTCATTGTAATGCTCTGTTGCCAGAAGGATCCCCTCCGCTGCATCCTCCACGTAGAGAAACTCTCGCGTGGGGGTGCCGTCTCCCCAGACTTCGATGGCCTCGTCACCCCGCTCCTTCGCCTCCAAGCATTTCTTGATGAGCGCAGGGATGACGTGCGAGGTCTCCGGATCGAAGTTGTCCCCGGGCCCATACAGGTTAACCGGCAGCAGGAAGATGCTGTTGTAGCCGTACTGTTCGCGGTAGGCCTGGCTCTGCACCAGCAACATCTTTTTCGCGAGCCCGTACGGCGCGTTCGTCTCCTCAGGGTAACCGTTCCACAGATCCTCCTCGTGAAACGGAACGGGCGTAAACTTCGGATACGCACAGATCGTGCCGACGGCGACGAATTTCGGGGCCCCCGCGCACCAGGCTTCGTGCAGGAGCTGCACCCCCATCATCAGGTTGTCGTAAAAAAACTCCGCCGGGTGCAGACGGTTTGCCCCTATGCCGCCGACCCTGGCGGCCAGGTGGATGATGAGCGTCGGTTGAGAGTCCTTAATGGCCCGTTGGATCGCGTCCCGCTGCCGCAGATCATACTGCCGGCTGCGAGGCACGAACACGTGCCGGCACCCGCGCTCCCTGAGCTTGTCAACCACTACGGTGCCCACAAAGCCGGCTCCGCCGGTGACCATGACCCGCGAGTCTGCCCAGAAGTTCGCCATGATCGGTCGGAATCAGCTCCCCGCCGGCCCCGGCCCATTCGCTACGGCGGTCGCGATGGTGTTCCGGTGCCATCCATGGAATTTCTCGGCCAGGATGCGCTGCCCCCTGCCGATCGGAGTGAGCCCATAGGTTGCCATATCTGCGTCGATCATGATGGCGATCAGCTCTTCGAAACTGACCTTGGGCTGCCAGCCGAGCTCCCGTTTGGCCTTCGACGAATCGGCCAGCAGGCTTTCCACTTCGGTCGGGCGGAAGTAGCGGGCATCAATCTCCACGTACGCCTCCCACTCAAGGCCCCCATACGCGAACGCCTTCTCGACGAACTCCTTCACCGAGTGCGTCTCGCCGGTCCCGATGACGTAATCCCCGGGACGGTCCTGCTGAAGCATCAGCCACATGGTCTCCACGTACTCGGGGGCATAACCCCAGTCCCGCTTGGCGTTGAGGTTGCCGAGATAGAGCCTATCCTGCTTGCCAGCGAGGATCCCGGCGATTGCCCTGGTGATCTTCCGTGTCACGAACGTCTCGCCCCTGCGGGGGCTCTCGTGATTGAAGAGGATCCCGTTGCAGGCGAAGAGGCCCGAGCCCTCCCGATAATTCACTGTCATCCAGTAGGCGTAGAGCTTCGCCGCCGCATAGGGGCTGCGAGGCTGGAACGGGGTGCTCTCGCTTTGTGGAGGAAGCGCCGACCCGAACATCTCGCTGCTGGACGCCTGGTAGAGCCGGGCCTTGCTCCCGCTCCGGCGTATCGCCTCGAGCAGACGAACGGCGCCGAGCCCTGTCACGTCGCCGGTATATTCGGGGATCTCGAAGCTCACCTTGACATGGCTCTGCGCCCCTAAGTGATAGGCCTCATCCGGGCGGATGTTGTAGATAAGGTTGGTGAGCTGCTCGGAATTGGCCAGGTCACCGTAATGCAGAAACAGACGTGCTGCCGGATCATGGGGATCCTGGTAGAGGTGATCAATCCGTCCCGTGTTGAACGTGCTGGCACGCCGGACGATGCCATGCACCTCATACCCTTTCGACAAGAGGAACTCTGCCAAGTACGAGCCGTCCTGCCCGGTGATCCCCGTGATGAGGGCCTTCTTCATGTCAATTCCTTATATGAAGGTGAGGTAGCGATCCACCGCTGAATCCACATTCCTGGGCTGCTGCAGAAGGTGCACTCAAAACCACCAGGTCCAGCGGTGCTTGAGACATGGAGAACTCGGGCAACGCATTCGCGTGCTCGCCTCCCATTACCAACGGGATATTAGGGAATCGCCGCTTGATATCGCCGAGCAAGAGCCGCGTGGCAAGCCATTGGCAGGAGAACATGCAGGCCAACCCCATGAGGTCCGTATCGGCGGGGATGCTTGCAACGGCTGCATCGTTGCTCGCCCCCCGGAGGAAGACTGGGCCAAACGGGGTCAGGCGGTCCAGCCCCATTGCAAAGGCATCCACGATCGTGACCTGATAGCCAGCCTGCTCGAGACTCGCGGCGATGTAGGCCAGCCCGAGTGGTGGCATCGCCACGGTCGAAGCATGGTTGGTGGCGGACACGTACTTCTGGGGCTCAATCAGCGTAACTTTCATTGCCTGTCACCTCGCTTGCCCGCTGGCATACGAAAACGGTCACACGCTCCAGCCTGGAGGGCCCTGTATGCAGGCAGCGCTGGGATCACGTCGTACATGCAACACTCGCTACACTTTGGCGCGATTGCTTCAGAAATGTATTTCCACGTTATCACAGTGACGAACGGCCCCGCAAAGCGCGGACCACAATTGCCGGTCTAAACAGCTTTCGAGCATCAATGTTGTTTAATGCCGGCGACTTTTCCTGTTAATGGGTCCGCGGCGAGAAAAATCCTTATCTTCTGTTCCTTGAGATAATCATCAACAGCATTCTTCGCCCCCGCATACGCGGCATAATCGTCAACAATCAGCACGCCTCCTATGCTCAGTCTTGGAAACAAGTGCTCCATTTCATGGTACGTTGACCGATACCAATCAGTGTCAAGTCGGAGCACGGAGATTGCGCAGGGGATGACACCAGGCAGGGTGTCTTCAACCTTGCCCTTCACAAACACAAAGTTGTCCGAGGGATAATCGGCAGCATTCGCATTCCTTTTAACCTCCTCGATTGGGGCGTAAAACCACGCGTTATGGGTGTCCTTGTTCAATTCTTTCCAGTGCGGATGGGGGGATTCGGTCGAACCGATGGGGAAATCTCTCTCGCTTGGCTCCGACATTCCAGCATACGTATCGTACATGAAGACTTTCTTATTTAGACACCCGTAATACTTTAATGTCTCCGCCATGATGATCGAGCAACCCCCTCTCCACACTCCACATTCGACGATATCCCCTTCCACGCCATTCACAGCCACATACTTGGCCACTGCGTATGCGGTGTGGGCATCCGACCAGAACACACTGGTCTTGTCTCTATGCTTCTCGTAAATTTTCCAAAACGCCCCGTCAATAAACGCCGGCGGTTCGTCAGGATGATAGTGCGTAAGGCGGAGGCCGCATAATCTGTACAACAGATTGTTCGCGTGTCGGAGAAATTTCATCAGCATTACAATCTCCAGCTCTCGAATGTCAGGGGTAATTATTACCTTAGAGGCCCTTTGGCGCATACCGCCATGATGGAAAGCCCAAAGGGAAGGGAGACATATTGGCTCAGACGGGTCTCCAGACGATACAACCGGAGTAAGAGATCATTCACAAGACCGGGTAACGCGACGAATTCCGATGCCGCTTCCTGCGCGTCCTGACCGAACCACGCCTGCCGGATCGCCCGCCAGAGTGCCGCGATCGGCAGCAAGAACATCAGGAGATACGTGTGCCTTCGCTCCACAAGTCCAGCATCCGCGATCGCACGACGCAGCATCGTCCACGTGTAGCGGCGATAGTGCCCTACAATGACGTCCCAGTAGGACCACAGCCATTGATAGGCGGGAACCACGACGATCAACATGCCGTCGTCGGTGAGAATCCGCGCACACTCTCTCAGTAACGCGACATCGCGTTTGCTATGTTCGAGGCAGTCGGCAAGTACCACCACGTCCACCGATTTATCGCTAAACGGCAAATGTCTCGTGTCCAGGTCGGCGGCGCAGAGTCGAAGCAGCCCACGCTTACGACAGAACTCGAGCGCTTCCGGCACGCCATCGACCCCGATCCCGCACGCGTAGCCATTGACTTCGTCTATCAACGCACCAGTCCCGCAACCCAGGTCCACAACGAGGGCTCGGCCGGCAGATCGCTCCACCGCTGCTCGTATCTCCTCGTGCAGCATCCAACGCTTCCCGCGGTGCCACCAGTAGCCCATCTCCTTATGGTAGAGGTCGGCATACATATCCTTCCTCATCCCCCCAGCCGGAAGGCATGTCTCGCCAGGCATTGGGTCCGAACGGCCTGTGCGCGCTGCTCCCGTCACGCAGTTCCGTCCGCTCAAAACGGTAGCACGCGCCATTTCATAATGGTCCAGAGCATCCGCATGCCATGCTGCCAGGTAATCTTCTTCCCCTCACGATAGCTGCGAGGGGTGTAGCGGATCGGCACCTCAATGATCGGATGCTTCAACCGCAAGGCCTTGCAGATCAGCTCATTGTCGAACTCGAAGCCGTTCGCATGGATGGTCAGGGAACACAGGAAGCGGCGCGTGACCGCCTTGTAACAACCCTCGTAGTCAGTCGCCCGATTGCGGTATAGCAAGTTGGTGAGCCAAATCACCGCCTTGTTGCCGATGTAGTGCGTGAAGAATGGCGAGTTTCCACCCCAGTGATACCTCTGCGCCTCTACCAGAAATCGGGACCCCATGACGAACTCGGTCTTGCCGGCGAGGATGGGCGCCAGCAGGCCTCTGAAGTCCTCCGGGTTATACTCCAGGTCGGCGTCTTGGATGATCACGACATCACCGGTCGCCGCCTGCAAGCCTGTCTTAATCGCGCCACCTTTCCCGAGGTTGCGTTCGTGCAGGATCGCCGTGATGCCGGGGATGTTGCGCAGAATGACACGCGTGGCGTCGCGGGAGCCGTCGTCGACGACGATAATCTCCAGCTCCAGTTCGCCGATGTCGGCCTCTTGCACGCGGGAGACGACCGCGGCAATTGTCCGCTCTTCGTTGTACGCAGGAATGATCACTGTCAGTTTCTTCATGGACCGCCCTACCGCTGCAGGATTACCGCACGAGTTGCGCAAATCCGTATGCGCCTGCGAGGCAAGCGAGGAAGTATGACCCCGCAACCGCGCCGCGCCAACGCGGATTTGCTGAAATCCACTGAACGAGATAGACCGCGGCAAAGACCGTGAGGAATGGCTCGATGCAAAGGCGGAAACGCGGAATCCCCAGGATGAGCGCGGTCATCAGGAGCCCAAACAGGATGGGCGCCATATAGCCAAGCCAGAACGCCTCTTCCCGACGGTGCTGCCAGATAAAGAGGAGAGCGAAAGGCAGCATAAAGACATACACAAAGTGCAGTGACGGCCGTTGGCGTCCTGCCTCATTGAACCAGCCGAAAAACTCCCAATCGAACGGCATCACATAGAAGGCATACTTGCGGGCCGTGGTTTCCAGAGCGAAGACAGGATCCGCTAGGATTCTTTTCACGGTCGCTTCTCGGAAAAACTTGTCGCGATCGAAAGGGTCGGCAACCGTACTCGCTTCCCTCGTCACCTCATCGTTGGCCATCATGCCGAACTGCATTTTGCCCGGCGGAAACCACGCGGAGTACATCGTGCTCCCGGGCATGGTCATGGGAATAAATTGCTCATAAAGAAGATAGTTGCGAACAGCCCACGGCGCCATCACCAAGAGCCAGGTGCCCACAAAGAGTGCGACATACCCGAGAGTCCGGCGCCAGGGGTGAGCCCGCAACGCAATCACAATCAGCACAGGCAAGATCGCCGCCAGCAAAAGACCGTACGACCTCACGTAGTTCGCAAGTGCGAGAACAAGCGCGCACAGAACCAGCGGACCGCTCTTGCGGGTCTGGATGAACCGGAACCATGCGATGAAGCCGACCAGGTAGAAGACGGCGTGCGGCGCTTCTGACCTCAGCATTGAGGAACTGCCCAGGAATGCCGGATTAATGGCCAATAAGGCGAACACGAGCCAGCCTACTCCGGTACCGAACTGGAGGGTCGCCCAGATAGAACCGAGGGCAATGGTGAGCCCGTGAAAGACCCTCTGGACGATCGGCGCCCATCCCAGACTGTCACGCTCCACAAAGAAGCTGAGCAACCAGGGATAACCCGGAGGAAAGTGAAGAGACGTCTCCGGTTCGGTACGATACAGGGACCCCCCATCGTATTTGAGGTCCCGGGCGAGCAGCAGATACACCGAGGCGTCGGACTGCGGCGGAGTGAAAGGGATCACCCAATTGGTTGCCAGCACCACCAAGATGGCGCCTGCTGCTTGGAGCACAAGATGCCGAGCGCGATTGATCGCCACCGCACTTTCCCGTTCTGCGGACGGGGCCGCGAGTCCCGCGATCTCATGGGTGCCACCAGCGGGAATCATTCCATCAACCGATCTAGCTGGGGAGCAGGCTGACCTGAACCTCAGGAGCGGGCGCAGGGACAAAGTCGTTTGCGGTCAACACAGACAGCACTCGATTGCCCATGCGGAAGCGGCACCCAAGACCCGTCCCGCTGAGCACCAAGGACAGCTCCTTTAAAATGGAGCGGGGCCGCAGAATGAATCGCTCAGGCACTGGCCAGTGCAGCTCATAAACCCGCTCGTGCACTGCCCGCAGCCCGCCTCGACGGATCAAGGCGTTCCAGCCTGCATACGTAAACAAGACCAGGTGATAAGGCGGCATGGAGATCGGCGGCAATTCTCTGAGGCTGGCTCTCAGCAGGCGCGACAGGCGCACAGTCTGTTGAAAGAGATTGGCCTGGTTTTCGAGGGGCCCTCGGGCGATGACCAACCCCCCAGGTCTGAGAAGACGGCGGACTGCCAGGAGGAGACTCAAGGGGCGCGGGCTATGTTCTAAGACATCCCCGAGATGCACAGCATAGTATCGTCCCTCCATGTCGCTAAGCGCGCCAGCATGGACCTTAATCCCAGTCGCCTGCGACACCGCATCTGCGGTGGCCGCAAGGCGTTCATGTCCCTCCGGCCGAAGTCCGGCCGCCTGGGCTGTTGTAAGGAATCGCCCTGCGCCGCAGCCGACATCGAGGACGCTGGCTCCCGGCCGGTATTCGGCCAGCAACCTCACCGCGTCGTCCATTTCCCGACCGATCTCGCGGTTGGCCACCCCACCGCGAAGTTCTGTGGCATAGTGAGCATCAAGGTAGTCCGGACCGTACATCTGGTCCAGTACGGATTCGCTCGGCATAGGGTCAACAAATAGTGCGCCACACTGCAAGCAGGCCAAGTAGGCGAAGTCGAACCCCTTGTAACAGCCGCGACCGAGGTAAGAGGAGCTGTTGCGCACTCCGTCACAGGCCGGACAGGTTGGCATGGGCTACCGCGGCCCACTTCCCAGCACGGAGCCGTATGGTATACTCCAACCGCCCCAACCCTGGAGAACGCCAAAGCGCAGCCTCAGTAGGATACGCACCGTTGCCGCATGAAACCTCGAATCCGTATTCTCCATCTCATAGAAACGCTCGGACGCGGAGGAGCTGAAGGACTCCTCTATACCAACCTTTCCAAGCTTAACCGCCACAGGTTCGACGGTGTCGTCTGCCATCTTTATAATCGGGATACTGATTGGCGCCAGCCCATTCTCGAGTTGGGATACCCTGTCATCTCTCTCGGCATGACTTCTCTCACCGATGGCGTGCGTGGACTTCTCAGGCTTTTGAACCTACTCAGGCGCGAACCCGTGGACCTCATTCATACGCATTTATACGGAGCGAACCTTATCGGGCGTATCGTGGGAGCCATCAAGCGGATTCCGGTGCTCAGTTCCTTGCACAATCCCGATTATGACCCTGTGTTGCTCCGGGATAATCCGGCCCTCTCACCGGCCAAGTTGGCCGTGATCCGAATCCTCGATCGCATCACCTGCCTGCTCGCCAACCCTCACTTCCTGGCTGTCTCCGAATACGTCAAGCATTCGGCACAACAGCACTTGCACCTATCCCCCGATCGCATCCAGGTCATCTATAACCCCCTCGACGTCAAACATTTTGACCCAACCGTGGTCGATAGCGGAGGCCATCGTACCGCCCTCAAGATCGCACAGGATAGTGCGGTGCTCCTTACCGTAGCCCGGTATGACCCGCAAAAGGGGTTGAAGTACTTGATCGAGTCAGTCTCTCTGTTGAGAGATCGATTTCCGAATGTCACCGTGATTTTCATCGGCGCCGGATCAGCAGAGGGGAGACATTCCTATCAGGAATTGGCCGGCCAGCTGGGCGTTGCGTCCCAATGCCGGTTTCTTGGAATCCAGGCGGATATCAGGCCGTATCTGAAACTTTGCGATATCTTCGTGTTGCCCTCGCTCTTCGAAGGACTCGGCATTGTACTCGTAGAAGCCATGGCTATGGAGAAGCCCTGTGTGGCCACAAGAGTCGCAGCCATACCCGAAGTGGTCACCGAGGGCCGGTCCGGGATATTGGTTGAGCCCGCAGATCCGCCAGCCCTGGCCACAGCGATCGGGCGGCTCCTCCAGGACCCGGTGCTTCGCGCTCAGATGGGAGTGGAAGGCCGCCGAGTTGTCCTCGACCGATTCAATGTGGAAAAAAACATCCTTGAGCTCGAGAGGCTCTACACCCAGATCGCGGGCCAGGAATGAGGGTGCTCACCTGGCAATCCCTTTCCCCCCGGTGCGCTGCATGGCGGCGTAGAGCCCGCCGCGCTGCACCAGGTCGTCGTGCCGCCCGCTCTCCGCCACCTTGCCGCTATCCAGCACGTAAATACGGTCCGCCCGACGCACCGTCGACAACCGGTGGGCGATGACGATCATCGTCATTCTGCCGCGGAAGCGTTCCAGGCTGTCTTGGAGGGCCTCCTCAGATTCGACATCCAGCGCGCTCGTTGCCTCATCCAAAATCAATACGCGAGGCTCCTTGACCAGCACCCGCGCCAGTGCGAGTCGCTGCCGCTCGCCTCCTGAAATCGTAAGCCCGCGCTCCCCGATTCGGGTATCGTAACCACAGGGAAGATCGCGGATGAGTGTGTCGGCACCGACCATGGCAACAGTATGACGCAAAAGATCCTCAGGACAGTCTGGCCGGAGTAAGCACAGGTTCTCCCGGATCGTGCCGCTCAATAGGAAGCCGTCCTGCGACACTACACCGAGTTGGCGCCTCCAGTCCGAAATCGACATTCCCCGCAGATCAACATCATCTACGCTGATACAACCTTCGGAGGGAGCATAAAAGCCGCACAGAAGATCGATCAAGGTCGATTTGCCGGACCCCGTAGGCCCAACAATCGCCGTGAAGGAGCCGCAGGGAATCTCAAGGTCCACTCCCGCCAGCACCTGTTCCCGACCGGGATAGGAGAAATGAAGGTTTTGAACCAGGATTCGATCGCAACATGAGACTTGACGCTGACCGGAAACCACCGTCTCTTGAACCACCGCGCTTTCCACCTTCGCCAACTCGCCGGCCATTTTTTCCATCGCCGGCCAAGACTGCTGCACGAGGACCCAAGTGCCAGCCGAGGCGGAGAAAGTGGGCAGTACCCGCAATGCAGCGGCCACAGCCAAGCCGAGGGTTGAGAGTACCGCGGTCTCCCCCATTTTCGGCATCAGCGCGATCAGCATAGCCGCAAGCCCGCACAGGAAAACCACTTCGATCATGAGCCGAGGGGAGGACGCAACGACGTTCGCCTTCAATTGCAGCTCGCGCATCCTTCCAAGGTTGGCAGCAACGCGAGCTTCGGCTTCGGCTTCCAGGCCGAACACCCGAAGCTGCTTGATCGCACTGAGCATCTCCGTGATGTAGGCATACCCTTCAGAGAACACCCCCGAGCGCCGCGCGGCGATTTTGCGAGAATAGCGGGATAAGAAGCCTATTGCCACCATGGCGACCAGAGCCATAATTGTCAGGCCCAAAGCAACCAGAGGGGACAGGTAGAGCAACACTATGTAAACCGTCAGTGTGGAGAAGGCATTCTGGGCCAGCATTCCTGACGCCCCAAGGCCAAGGCCGATGACGGTCGGCTCATCCAGCACTAGCTGCAGCATCTCCCCTTGTTTCTTATCCAACCGGTGTAAGGGCGCGTGAAGATATGCCCGAACAAGCCTGTTCCGCCAATCATCAGTCATACGAAGCCCCAGCGCAAACGAGGCGTAATTAGCCCATAGGGCAAGAAGGCTTTTACCGACGTAAGTCAGACAGAGCGCCACCAAGAATACGGTGGGACTCCCTCCAACATAGGCAAACATGGACGCAAGCCACGAAGGCTGACTTGTACCTGCCGCCCCGGTAAACAAATTCAGCAAGGCCGACAGAATGACGAGACCGACGGCCTCCGCAAAGGCGGCGGTCAGGAGAAGAGCGAGAAGGCCCATTAAGCGTCCCTTGTAGGGGCGGAAGAGAACCAGCGGATTCCTATACATCCGGGAAGTCATTGCCCTATAACAAGCTCTTGCCCACAGCGGGGATAAATGAGTCAGTATCCTTACCCTCGCCCAGGTGTTCCACCAGATCAGCCACGCGCTGGCTGGAGCGCCCGTCCGAAGCGAACAGGAATTGCTCAATGTATGCCTTCCGGTGCCGCAATAGATCATTCCTGGCGCACTCGTCTCGCGTAAGCACGAACAAGGCTTTCCGCAATTCATCGGTGTTACTGACAAGCCGGCAGGTGTCCTTGAAATCTGACCCGGGGTGGTTCAAAGGGTTGCAACTTTCCTGGCCATGTGGAAACGCTGGATCTCTGATTGCGATTGCAGGTCGGCCCATCACCAACGCGTCCCTTAATGCCATGCTGACTTCGTTGGCCACCGCCACATCGCAGGCCGCGAGGAGGTCAGGGGTAGAGTACTCATCTTCGCCCACAACCCGGAAGGCGTCGCAGGGGAGACCTTCCCCAAGCAGAGCCACGCACATCTCCCGCTCCTCACACGACGGATGCAGCTTACAGATAAGAAACGCATCGTCCGGCAAGGCGTCGATCACCATCTTCAGCGTCTTACGCTGCAAGGAACACCAGAGCGGATAGAGAGCCCAGGTTCCAAAGACAAGAACAAGGTATGGTCTCTCAACCGGGACTTCTAAATTCGCGAGTGGTCTTCGCTGTTGTCCCATGTTGCCAGAATCCTTCACCAAGGCATCATAGGGCGGATAGCCTGTGGCTATCAGGCCATGGCGCGTTGTCCCATCAGGACCTTTTGTATTCGCGTCCACGCAGGCCGAACCGCATAGAGCCGATGCAGTGGCAGTGAAATAGCCAGGGGGGGAGTGCAAGGGTCCCAGAAAGCCGTGCGCCATGTATAGGGAAGGGATCCCCAAAGACTCGGCGGCACATTGGAGGGACAGGCTCATCGTTTCGGGTCCGAAGAAGACCACGACGTCAGGACGCCAAGACTCCAGTACGTAACGGTGACGGGCGACTTGGACCGATGCCGTCACCCAACTGGCATTCAAGGCGACCACCAGCCAAGAAGGTGAAACCAGGCCCTCCTGGAGCAACTCGCCGTTCACAGACCAGCGCGGCTTGTCCTGCATCAACAATCGTGCCCCCCCTGCAGCATCCGCGAATGCTACGGCGTCCGTAGGGGGACGGGTAAGCGCCCCATAGTGGAAGCAGAGGACACGCCAACCCCTCGATTCGAGCTCATGCAACACGGGGGAGAACACATCCATGAAGCGTTGATTCAGAATGAAGACCGCAGCAGTCTTCGGATTCCTCTCGGCATGGCTTTTCTTGGACCATGACGACAAATCAACTTTTCGGAGGTTGCAACGGAGTGACATAGCCCGAAGCCACGCATTCCCGACCAACCTTTCTCTCACTCTTTGGCGCAGAGGCAGTGACGGCCTGGCAGTATGCAGCCGAACTGCCCTGACTTCCGTCCTGATCCCGGTCTTATGTGCGAACGCATCACGCAAGTAAGGATCGTCTCCCACGACATCCAGGTCCAGCTCTTCCAGGCTAGTACCACTCATCAAAGCGGAATGCCGGACTAAGCCGATTCCAAACGATGCCGCCCACAGTCGCGCCCACAGTCCATAGGCCAATAGCGCCTGCTCTGTGAAACGCAAAGCCCGACCTTCTACCCTCTGATGCATCGCTAGTCGGCTAGCCCAAATGGCGAGACGCCTTTCAAGGACTTCAATGAGCGGAGCATCGCCAGTCTGCCACCTCCCGTCTTCAAGCACGGGCACGGCGGCTGCCCCGTTTTCAACTTTCAGGGCCCAACAGAAATCCGCCAACTGAATAAGGCGAGAATAGGATGACAGAACACTAGAAGCCAATTTTTCAGTGAGAAAGAGTCTCATGGGTTAGACCACGTCAACAAAGCCATCCAGTTTCTTCCAGCAATTCCACTGTTCGCAGTACCAGGTCGGTTGACCTAGAGATTGAGGTTGATGAGGTCCGCCTCCACGAGCTGCTTCAGCGGTTCGCAAAGCTCCCATGCCGGACAGTTCAGACGGTTAGCCATACCGATGATGTCATGGTCACCATCGGCGAACGACAGGATATTCAGCATCTTCACAACGTGATCCTCGGCCTTTGCAAGCCCCAATTTCGGATACAACCCTCGCTTGCCAAGTTGAGGTTCGCAATAAGGGTTCGTTCGCGTGGGGCGGCAGTTCAACTCAATCGTCTGTACTACCCGTAGATACACCTCAAGGCTAGCGGCTAAACCTTCTTCGGATACAAAGTCTAAGTCGTCTTTGGAGGTATGGTACTCCTTATACTCGCCATGCCGAGACCTCAGTAGTGAACCTACTGGTAGGTTAAGCCCGGGTGAGCAGTACTGTCTTTCGTCGCTCCCTACGGGATCGAATTCCTTAAGAAGGACTGGTCGATTAATTGGCAAATGGCGAAGAACATGCTCTGCGGCCCTATCGGCTATTGTGTCTCCCCGCTTTGACCGCACATAGGTAAAGGGGCCATCATCGCCCACGCATGACACCACATAGCCGGCCTCCATGTTCTCCTTCAGTTCCTTGGAATGTTGCGAGAGGAATACGATAGCTCCGATAGTCTCCGGGGCGAAAACGGCACGATAACTGTACTGCGATGACGGCAGGCCGCGAAGAATTCTCATGAGGGTTGCCAGTACTACAGGGCCTGAAAGCTCGTTATTCGCCATGGAGGGATGACAGACGTAGGTAGAGAAAAAGACCTCCCGCTTGGTCGTCCCTGGGAGAAATGCCTGCCCATAGTCTAAATACCCGGCATCGAGACTGCTGTCGATGACGACCTCATACAGGTCCTCCGGAAGGCTTTCCCGCTGCTTGTGCGAGAGGCAAAAGCCCCAGTCCGCGTGGTAATAGCTCGTACGATACGGAATAGCTTCTGGAAAATTCGGGAGAGAATGTAGGCGCTCCTGGAGTTCGTGCAGCGAAAGATGGGTTCTAACTGGAATGCTGTACCCCACCACGTGAAGGTTGTTACGCACGAAATCGATAATCTTCGCTCCTCCAGAATTTTTCACATAGGCGTCACGGATATTCCATTCGCGGGGAACTTCCCAGTCAAAGCATTTGGTCCCGGTCGGCACGCGGTGGCGCGCAAGTGGAACGAGTGTTCCGAGAATATCGAGTGTCTGCCGGACGCCTTCGCCGGTAAGGCTACGGCAGATTGGGAAGAGTTGGCGCATCAAAGGCATCATGGGAAGCCAACCGCGAGCTAAAACCGCCCCCAGGCTTGCCTGAAAGAAGAAGTACTGAGAGTTATTGGGCATCGGCTTCTACCAGCACTGCGGAACAAAGGAACATGCCTCGCCAGTCGCCTGTGTAATGCTCCAGCTTGAGGGATTCCTCGTCATACACGTCGCCCAGTTCTTCAGCCAGCCAAGGCTGCGCCGCATGAAAGTGGTACCAATGGAACTTCACGTTTCCGAACCCTGATGCGCCAAGAAGTTCGGGTAACTCCAAAGGATTGTGGAATTTTGCGAGGATCAGATCATAGCCAGGTCCGTCCTTCCCACGGACCGTGTCGCGAATAGGCGGTTTATCCATGTGGCAGCTTTTTTTTAGCTCTTCAGATACGCGATGCACCACCGGAGCGGCCACGTCTTTCAAGAGCCTTTGCGTGACAAAGTCATGGGTGTGTCGGTTGAATGTGAACAGGGAGAATAGAGAGTTTCGGAACTCAATGTAAAGCTTTCCGCCGGTCTTCACCATCATCCGCATATTGTCCAGAGCCAGGTGGTCTTTCTTCACATGCGGCATGACGCCCAGCGCCATCATGGCGTCGTATTTACCACCGGCTAATTGTCGGCTGATCGAGATGCCGTTCTCTATATCCGCCAGGATGATATCGGGACTGGTCACGCCTATCTCATGAAACCGCTTCCGGGCTGTCTCTACCATGTTAGGTGCGATGTCGCAGCCGGCCACTTGGAGGCCCATCTTGTGAATGAGGGTCAGCACTGTACCGTCTCCAACCCCGACTTCATAAAGTGACTTGACCTCAGCCGTTGCAAGCAGTCGTAGCAAAATTTGCAGTCGGAGGTAATCGGCAATTCCGTTCTTATAACTCATCTTCTTCGGTTCATAAATTTTGTGATAGTCCGCAGCGACCTGGTTATAGAAGTCTTCCACCTTGTGCTTGTCAGCCATACGACGCGTCCCTTCTAGCATTGACCACAACTCAAGTTCCTGAGTTGTGGTAGAAGTAGCTTTGCACAACTCCTCGGAAGCACCGCTCAGTGTTCACCGACGGGCCGCACCAAGCGTTTTTCCAGAAAGGCCTCGACCACGTCGTCAAAGTCCATAATGGGCGCTCCCGCGCGTTCAGCAATCTCCAGCAGCGAGCGTCGGCCATCCACAAACGCCTTGAAGTAGTCCCAGGGGAGCATCTGCTCAAAGGAGCGATCGTGCGGGTATATCCCGTAGCCCGCCAGAAAGGGCTCACCGACGAACAAGGGTTCGTAGACGACGTCCCTTTCAAGGGTCTGGATGGCTGTCCAACAGACCAGGAGCGTCTCCAGCAAGGAGTCCGGCGAGATCAGTTCCAGATTGTCGTCGGAGGTCCAGGCCTCAGAGTATCCTCCGATGTGGGTACGCCGGATCGACCCCACCGGCACGAAGAACCCGGGGGAGTTGTACGCCTTTTCATTCCCCGTGGTGCCCGTACGGATGTCGAACGGCTCGATTTCGTATTCCATCCCGCTATGCATGAGCGCGTGCCGCATCGAGCGATCCGCCACGCTGGCGCCGTCATAACTGCGACGGTAGTGAAATTTTCCTGGATCACCGACGCAGACCAGCGAGTATCCGCCCACAATCCGCCGCCTGACATCCTCGTTGTGATGTAAGTACATGATAGGTCCGATCGTCTCAGGCGTGAGCAACAAGCGATAGGTGTAGCGACGCTTGGGCAGGCTTGCGATCAACTTAAACAGCTCGACAGCCACCGCGATCCCGGTCTGGTAATAGGCCAGAAGCGGATGGCAGATGAAGGCATCGATCAAGATTTCGCGACTGGACTGACCTTCCAGAACCGCCTCGCCGATGCGAAGCACACCGTCTTTGAACGTCGTCCGTAAGACTACCCGGTAGCGGCTCTCGGTGAGGGCTTTGACCTGCTCCTCGGAGGCGGAAAAACCCCATTGTCGGCGGTAAAAGGTTTGCTCCAAGGGAATGGCTCGCGGTCGCACGGGAGATGTCCGGATGTGCTTCAGTAGCTCGTCCTTGCTGACGATTCCCTCGAACGGTTGAGAAAACATCCAGACATGAAGCCCGTGCTCCTGAAAATCTATCACCCGCCTGCCTGAGAGGGTCTCCACGTAGCCTTCCTGAACATCCCACTCTTGAGGCACCACCCAGCTTCCGCCCCTGAGCCCGCTCGGAAATGCTCGCACCTCCAAGGGAATCTGCTGTTTGATACAGTCCAGAACTCGGGTAACCCCCGGTCCGACAATGGTGCGGTGCATTGGGAACAGACGGGCCACCAGCTGCCACATGGCGTCTTTTTCAGGATCGCCGGGGATTCGCGTGCTGATTGTCATAGATCCAGCCGCTACGCGCCGACCTGCGACATCAAGTCCGCTCGCAGGAAGTCCTGAACCGCACGGTCGAATACGTGTATGGGTAAATTAACCCTGTCGGCGAGGGCCAATAAGTCCGTCTGTCCGTCAATTCCGCCCATCAAATGGTAATAGGCCACCGCCATGGCGTTTCCTATCTGGCCCTCCCCGGCGCCATGGTCAAATGGGTAGATGCCATAGCCGGTCAAAAAAGGATCAACCGTGAACCTGCCGCGATAGGTCACTGCCCGCTCAATCGCCATTAACGCGTTCCAATAGACTTCCAGCGTGCCTTGCAGGGCCTCAGGTCTCACGAACTCCAAATCATCGGCGGAGCTATGGTATTGTGGGAACTCGCCAGGCGGCGTCCGCATGATGCAGCCGAAGGGCAGCCTGACACCGATCGAATTGAACTGACATTCGTCGCTGCCCTGGTGATGGACATACGGCCGCACCTCATAGGGTGATCCCGAGTGCCGGAGGGCGTGCGCGGCGGCCCGATCAATCAGACTGTTTCCCTCTATGCTGGCTTTGTAGTGGAACTTCCCGGGGTCACCCGCGCAGAGGATTACGTATCCGCCGACGACTTTTTTTAGCCGCTCGGGATAATTCGCGATGTAGGTCACTGAGCCTATCGTCTCGGGCCAGATAGCGAGACGATACGAAAACCGCCGCCGCGGAAGCTGGGCGAGCAGCTTGAAGAGTTCCGTGGAGATCACCACGCCGCTCAAGTTGTCGTTGGCGCCGCGCGGATGGCATAGGTAGCTGGTGATCATGATTTCTCGATCAGTGTCTCCGGCAAGGTAATATTGGCCGATGCGCAGCGCCCCCTCGCGGAACTCGGTGTCGATCCGGACATGGTACTGGCCGGGGGGAAGTGCCTTCACCTGCTGTTCACTCGCCGAGAGGCCCCACTTCGGGCGATAGTAGGCGAATCGCCACGGCACGGCGTCCGGCAAAACCGGAAGTGTGGAGATATGCTTGACCAGTTCCTCGCGGTCCAGCACACCGTCGAACGGCTGGCTGTAATTCCACACATGGTAGTTGCAGTGCTTGAAGTCCAGAACGCGGTCCCCCTGCGCGTTCTCCACATAGGCCTCATTGACCTTGAACTCTTTGGGTATGACCCAGTCGAATGATTTGCTTCCGGACGGGAACTCGGCGATCTCAATCGGCAATCGCTTCTGGACTCGCCGGAGTGAATCTAAAAACCCAGGGCCGCAAAGTGCACGATGGATGGGGAACAACTCCTTCATCAAGTCCCACATGCTTTCTGCATTTGCTTGGCTTGGCGCAATCAATGGTAAGCTTCCATCTCCGAAGGGTTGGCAATAGCTCCGGCAATCATCTTCTGCAAGGCACGACAAAATGGTGCCAGATCCAGGGCGTCAGCCAGTGCGCAATGCCGCAAGTTTGCGTCAGGCAGGTCCAAGGCTATCCGGATGTCATCGCGGTCTGGTCCCTTCGTCGAGGGATAACGGAGCAATACACCTGCAATCTCCATAAGGTCCACGTGCGCTCTGTTCAAGAATGGGTCTGCGCATCCGGCTCTCATACTCTCGCGCCTCAGATACAAACGATCCTCTCCCCACGAGCAAGTGGGAGCGTCAGGCAATTGGATCTGAGCAACCCATGCAGCGATCAGTGCGACCGTGTCCTTCAGGGGCAACGCCTGATCCACTTGTCTCTGGGACACCCGAAGCAAGTCTTTGCAGTATGACGAGAGCTGGGATTTAACTTGGGCCTGACCCAACTATGCAAGGTGCCAAGGACACGTTCCGCGTGGAGGTCATAGGCAGCCAACCCGACACCTACGACTTCAGGCGGTCTACTCGGGTCAGACCAGTTACTACTCAGGCTGTCCTTCCAGCAGGTGAACTCCAGGTCCATGAGTAGGAGGTGAGAAACCCGTTCGAACGCGTCTCCCCCGAAGCAGCTCAAGGCTTTGCACTCCTCGCCCGAGAAGGGTATGAAGTCGTTAGGGTTCGACATCAACTCTTTGATGGGATTGTTTCAGGCAAAACGACGCCCAGCAGGATTTCATCAACATACCGGCCGTTGCTGAAAAAGTGGCTCTTTCGCACGCCTTCCTGAGCAAAGCCGGCCTTAAGAAAAGCCTTGGCGGACCCAACCGCATCAGCATAGCATCCAGCCGTGAGTCTATGGAGGTTCAGGACATTGGAAGCGTACTTCATCGCCAAACCGATAGCCTCGGTGGCATAGCCCTTTCCCCACTCTTCTCTTGCACCGATCAACACGCCCACATCGGCAAATCGGTGAATCCAATTGATCGGCCCCAATTTGATGTTACCGATATGCCGATCGCCTGCCTTCAGGACGATCGCCAGGAAGGCGCTCTCGTGATCGCTCAGTTTTCCAGCCACATACTCGCGCAAACCCTCCATCGAGTTTGGGTAAAAGCGGCTTTCCAAATGTCGTGTAATTTCCGGGTCGTTCATCCACCGGTAATAGTCGTCATTGACGTCTGAGAGGCGCACCTCCCGCAAATACATCCGTTTACCTTCGATGAAATGAGAAGTGCCGGGACGTTCCGAGCCGTTCATATCCCCCCCTGGAGGCCGCTCGCACCGTAGACGGCGTCGTATTGCATCGCCTCTTCAAGAACGGATTGCGGCGTGAACAGCCGCATGCCAACTGTCACAGACGCCAAAACATTTTGAGACTTCTCATCCGTCATCCGTCTCACCACAATGCTCCCCTCTCGCGTCACCACATAGATGGCACCATTGCAGACACGGTAGACAAGTCCCACCTGGAACGGGTGAAACAGTCCATCCACGTACTCTGCATGGGCGTCTTTGAGAAACACGCGGCGCCCCCGGAGAAAGGTGGAAGCACCCATATACGGCTCGTCAAAAGCGCATATGAAGGACTCGATTTCCTGAGTGTTCCAACTCCAGTTGATGAAGCCCTGCTTTTGAGTCGAAAGAAACGGGTAATACGAGTTGAATTGCTCCTGCAGAGGAATCGGCTCAAAGCTCTTTTCCTGCTGCACGTCGCAGAGAAATTCCATGAGGAACTGGGCTTCCTGGGGTACAGCGGCATCGAAGTAGTCTCGTGGAATTCGGCAGTTCGGGGGAAAGAAATACTGGTGGGATTTGATCACCGGGCCCTTGTGGAGCGACTCCGCGCCCCCTTCGATCACCTGGAGGTTACAGCTTCCGGTTCTGTTCTTCATCAGAATTTGCCAGGTGTAATGAGCACCGCCCCGGAACTGCGGCAGCCGGATGCCCATGAAATCCAACAATCGCCCTTTGAATTTGCTGACGAACGGCTTTTCGAATACCCACGCCGCGCCGATCGCGATGCCGAGCGTCGAGTCCGTGATGTAGCGATCCACACGAGGCTCTCGGTTGATGTCCTCGGCAGACAAGACAGGCACGCTCAGCCGAGCGAGCACGGATTCCAAGATAGCCCCATCTCGCCGCACCGCCTCTCCGAGATGTCGAGGGCTGGACACAACGACGACCTGAAGCTTGTCTTGCTTGAGACGCTCGGCGAATTCCGCCAGCAATCGCGCGCCACCGATCAGGAGAATACTCTCGATCTTTCCAAGCTTCATGCACCCCTCTCTACGCTAGCCGCACGTCGAGACCAGCCTGCTTCATATAGGAACGGGCTTTGATGATGCTCTGATCGGTGAAATGAAAGATACTTGCTGCGGAGACGGCGGAGGCGTGTCCCTTCGTGATCCCGTCCACTAAATGCTGCAACGTTCCGACTCCCCCACTCGCGATCACTGGAATGTCGACGCAATCGGCCACCGCTCGTACGAGGTCCAGATCGTAGCCCTGCATCGTGCCGTCGCGATCTGCCGAGGCCAGCAAGATCTCTCCCGCACCGTATTCGCACATACGCTTAGCCCAGTCCAACGCGCCGATGCCGGTGGCCTCCTGCGCTCGATTCGCCCATACCTCGTATTGGCCGGACGAAGCCCGCTTCACATCCATTGACACAAGAATGCATTGATTGCCGAATCGTTGTGCAGCTTCCCGAATGAACTCTGGACGTTTGAGGGCCTGTGTGTTGATGGCCACCTTGTCGGCGCCGGCGTTGAGGAGTTTACGAATATCCTCCACGGTGCGGACTCCGCCGCCCACCGTCAAGGGCATGAAGCACTCGGCGGCGGTGGTGGACACAATATCCAGCAGGATGTCACGGCCCTCCGAGCTGGCACTGATGTCTAGGAAGACCAACTCGTCGGCTCGTTGCGCGTCATAGACCTTCGCTGCAGTCACTGGATTGCCCACATCCCGCATCTCGGCAAACCGCACGGTCTTGACGCACCGGCCATCCTTTAACAGGAGCGAGGGAATGAGCCTGATCTTGAGCATGCACCTACCGGCTTTAGACTGGCGCCCAGTGCAAGAAATTGCGCAGCAGGCGCAGCCCCTGATCCTGACTCTTTTCTGGGTGGAACTGGGTCGCAAAAATGTTCTCCCGCTGGACCGCAGCTGTGAACATGCCTCCGTAATCACACTCGGCTGCGACGCTTCCAGGATCCTTGCAAACAAAATGGTAACTGTGCACGAAATAAAATGTGGACTCGGCGCGAAGCCCGGCAAACAACGGACTCGGTTTGCGGGGAATGACCTCATTCCATCCCACATGGGGCACCTTCACTTGTCGGTCTTCCCGAAAGGAGCGCACGACCCCTGGAATCCAGTCCAACCCCGGATGAATGCCGTACTCGCGCCCTTCAGTCGCCAAGACCTGCATGCCGAGGCAAATCCCGAGGAAGGGCTTTTTGTGGACACGGACTTCCATTTCGAGCGCGTCAATGAGACCGGAGCGTCTGAGGTTAGAGACGCACTCTCCGAACGCCCCCACACCTGGTAAGACAATCCTTTCGGCTCTCCCCAAAGTGGCTGGATCGCTGGACACGCACACCTCGGCACCGACCGCCTCGAGCGCCTTGGCGAGGGAACGAAGATTCCCCATGCCATAATCCACCACCGCCACCATCATTTGCTCAGCTCCGATCCCACTGATCCTGGTCCCCTAACTTTTCGCCGCGCAGCACCGCCGTGGGATCGTACACTCGAGGGCTCACTACGTGCTGCAGCGCGATCTCCATGAATTCCTCCTCGCTTAGACCGATATATTCCAAAAATACGTCGAGGCTGGCCGGCCGTTTCCCGTCGTGCTCCTCCACTAGCCTGATCGCCTCCTCACGGGACAGGCGGTTGTTCCGGAGATCGATGCTCACCAGATGAGTCGTGCGACCGAATCCCCGCTTGATGAACTTCAAATAATCCCGTACCCCTTGCATCGCGCATTCGACTTTCTCGTAGCGATAGTCCTTGGGTACCCCCTCGACATCATCTTCCTCCCATCCGAGCTCCTTTTTGATGATCTCGACCTGCGCTTTCACATCCCAGGGGAAGTAGCTGCCTAGGCACACTGATCGACAGTTGAGCGCCATTAGCTCTTTGACGTTTGGGTATATGAACGGCTCGAGATCGCGGAGGGTCACCGATCCGTCGAGCATCCCGACCATATCTTCGGCGGTGATACCCAGATTGATGAACCGGTTGAATCGGCGCTCGTCGACCTCTTCCTTATCTTCATAGCTGTAATAGCTTGTGTACTCTGCACTGGGCTCGCCCCAAATTACCAGCGGCACCCGAAATTTGACGGCGATCTGCATCGGATACGCAAAGCATCCTGTGTGGCAGTGCCAGCAGAAGTCGCCCTTTCGCCGCAGGGTTTCCAGCATCAACTTGCGGACTATCTGCCACTTGGGACGGAACTTCAAAAAGTCTACGCCTAGCAGTTTGATGGTGCGCTCGTTATTGGCCAGGGTCCCTGGTCTGAAAAATCCGTGATCGAAGGACACCACAAGGGGCTTTAACCCAAACTGGCGGACGAGCGCATACAACGTCCACGTACTGTCCTTCCCACCGCTGAACGGCACGATGCAGTCATAGGAGTATTTTCCACGGTACTGGTTCAGCAACTCTTCAAACTCTTTTCTCTTCGATGCCCAATCAATACGGCTTTGCTTGTACTCGACCTGCCGGCATACGTTGCACACCCCTTGGTCATCAAAGACGATGGTTTCATGTGTCTCAGGAAGGAGGCACCGGCTACAGAATTTGAGATTGTTGAGCACCCGTAAGCGTACATCAGACATGTGTTTAGGCCTTTCTTGGTGTAGAAGAATCTTACGCCGGTGCTTGCTGCCGCCCTCCCTCTAGGGACGGCGGAAGACCGGCTGTACGGGAGGTCCTTCCAACAACCGCTCAATGATGCGTGGATTCTCCAACCCCCTGGAAACAATCCGGAGCGCCTCAGAGCAGGCCTCCAGCGTCCGTTCGACATCCTCATCCGCATGAGCCCACGACGGATTGAACCCGACAGAGAACAGGATGTCTCTCTTGATCAGCTCTTGCTGAAAGAGACTGCGGAGCGTCAGGGAATCCTGCCCAGACCCATCTTTGAAGACCACGACAGTTCGAGGCGGCAAACCAACGCACTGCACGTGGCTCTCGAGTCCCAAGCTAGACGCCGCAGCATTGACACCATCCTGGAGACGACGCCCTTGGCGCCAGACATGTTCGAGCACCGGTTGCATGCGAAGTTTCTCGACCGTCGCACGGCAAGCCGCCAAGGCGACAGCTTCTCCGCCGAATGTGAAGGAAAAAAAGATCTGGTCAAAAACCTCCATGACCTGCCGGCGACCCACGACAGCAGAAAGGGGGAACCCGTTTGCCATCGCTTTCGCAAAGCAGGCTAGATCTGGGGACACCCCGAAGAACTCCTGCGCTCCCCCCAAGGCGATTCGAAACCCGGTGAGCACCTCATCGAAAATGAGTAGCGCACCATCGCGCCGTGTAAGGTCAGCGACTTCCCTGAGAAAGTCATTGGTCGGCGTTTCGACACCGATGGGCTCCATAATGACGGCGGCGATCTGCCCCGGATGCATTGAGAAGAGCGCTTTCAGTGAGTCGATGTTGTTGTAGGTGAACGGCAAGGTGAGGCGGCGCACGCCCTCAGGCACTCCAAGGTTGCGGGTCGTCGTGCCGATGGACCAATCCTGCCAGCCATGATACCCACAACTCGCAACCAAGTCCCGGCCGGTGTAGGCTCTCGCCGCCCGGATGGCGCCAGTCGTTGCATCCGACCCATTTTTGCCGAAACGCACCATCTCAGCGCAGGGAACGACCTGCGCAAGCAGCTCAGCAACTTCGACCTCAAGCGGATGCGGAAGTGAAAAGATGACGCCATCGGAGAGCTGCCGCTGAACGGCTGCGGTCACATCGGGATCGTTGTAGCCCAGGATGAGTGGGCCGAGGCCCATGATGTAGTCGATATACGAGTTGCCATCTACGTCCCAGGCATGGCTGCCCTGCCCCCGCTCCAGGTAGATCGGCGCCACGCCCTGCACAAACTGCGTCCACCCTTTGCTGAAGGTCTGCGTGCACGACGGAATCACTTTCCTGGCGCGCTGTAAATATTCCTGGGAGCGGTTCAACGAACGGTTCTTGGGCGACATGATAAGCCCTACCCTACCAGCCGGTCTTCGCGGAGGGACTTCAGATAACCTTCATTCAGCGTGATGCCAGCATTTACAGTACTCAGCTCCGGGTGGCTCGCAAGCAGCCCCAGCACTTCAGCCATTCCAAAGTCTCCCTCTCCCAACTTAGCATAGACTGCACGCACAAACTCCAAGTCACGCGGCTCGTCCACTGTCCAGCGATGCTCCGACAGATCTCGTTCGCCACTTACGTTAGCAACCCGAAAATGTTCAGGATGCTTCCAGATGTACGGGGTGACATGCTCCCGCTCCGACACGAGACCCGCCTCCGTCCACGCACGATCAAGAGCGGCAAAGGAAAACACTTCAGTATCCAGGCCATCTGGAAACGTCCGGGTGAGTGTGTTACTCACGTAGTCGTACGCCCCGCTGGAAAAAACGGCGACCACCCGGCCGGATACTCCTGGATCCAGCAAGGGGCAATCAGCCGTCAACCGAACAATCATCTGGGCACAATAGGCTTTCGCTGCTTGATAAAAGCGGTCGAGTACGTCGTCCTCGTTTCCGGCAAACGCATCGACCCCGTGCTGTCTGGCCACCTCCAGAACAGACCGGTCGTGGTCCCCTGCAGTGGTTGCGACGACCACCCGGTCCACATTCTGAATAGCACGGGCTCGCTCGATCACCCTCGCCAGGAGCGGCCGGCCACATACATCGGCCAAGACTTTCCCGGGCAGCCGAGTGGACCCCATGCGTGCTTGAATAATCGCTACCGTGTGCATAGTGCAACCTCACGCCGCTCGCGCGCTGATTGCTTGGCGGCCAGCGCGATCTCCAGCACGCGTCTCCCGGCCCATCCGTCTACGAGAGGCACCGCGTCGCCCTGGACGCAGTTGAAAAAATGCTTCAGTTCGGCAACGTACATGTCGTTTGGATCAGGCCTAATGCGCTCTTCATGCCAGATCCCAGTGTGCGCATCGTAATGTCGCACTCCGGTCTCGTAATCCCAAATCAGAGTGCCGGTTTCGCCGACCACCTTGCACGTACGGGAGTAACCGCGCTGGACACAGTCCAGATGGACATGCGCCAGTATCCTTTTCTCCATTCGGAGCGTAATCTCGGCGGTGTCTTCCGCGTCCATCTCGAGGTCGCTTACCTTGTCTGCCGTGCAATTGACCGCCTCGACCTCTTCTCCGAGCCACCGCACATAGTCCAACTCATGTGAGGCGTCCAAGATGATGCCGCCACCCATGGCTGCATGAGCCGTGTAGCTCTGCCGGTAATTGCTCCCGGGTCTCCAGTCAGGAAGATACTGACCGAACTCGGCTCGGATGCTGATGACGCGGCCAATGGTGCCCTTGGTCAAAAGCTGTTCAAGACGCGACAGCCCGGCATGAAATCGCAGATTGTAACCGACATAGATGATCCGCCCGGCTTTCATCACCTCATCGAGCAGCGTATCGGTCTCACGAAGGTGATGCCCTAGGGGCTTTTCCACGAACACATGGCAGCCGGCGGCGATGGCCTGGCGCGCTTGCGTAACATGGAGGTGGGGGGGGGTGCAGATCAAGGCCACATCGGGCCTGCGGTCGAGACCGTCTTCGCTCGAACTGCAGCGGCGCGCCTGACGGCTCCGCATGACCTCCTCAAGCCGCTCGCCCGAAGAGTCGTAGGCGAATACCTCGTGACCGAGCGAGTGCAGGTTTTTGATATGCCGCTGGCCGATGGACCCGCATCCAATCACCAGAGCTTTCACTTCATCTCCTCGGTCAGTTCCAACCTGAGGTACACCCGGCGGTCGGCAAGGTCTAGGTACGCGCCCTTATACGGCGGAAACGTGCGAGCGCGTAATATATCGATCAGGTCACCTGCACGGATGTGCTGATCGGGGTCAATGCGGTCGATGCGGTCCACATCGACCACCCAGTGCGAACTACCACCGCTTGGTTGTGGCCTCCGTTGGAACGATTTGTCCAGAATGCTCGGCCAAGCCTCTTGGAACAGGGACAGCGATGCTTCCTCCAGTCGTGCGTACAAAGAAGCACCGGTGTCTACGGGCCCTACCGGCACTTCGCGCTGGGCAATGATGTCCCCCATATCCACGCCCGTCTCCATGAAATGCAGTGTAACGCCAGCCGGTGTGCGGTCCACGATGCTCCACACATTGGGGAAAGCCCCGCGGTTATAAGGCAGCGAGGCAGGATGCAGATTCACAGCGCCGTTAGCCGGTACGGCGAGCGCTTCGGGTTTGAGAATGTAGCCGAAGAACACGCTCACCAGCCACTCGGGTCGGTGTGCTTTGAGCCAGGCTAATCCCTCCGAGGTACCGAGGGCTGAACCCTCAAGGACATGCTCATCAGGCAAGCCCGCGACGGCCACCATGTCCGACCCGTATCGCTGACGCTCTGGAGGGTGGACCACGATACCGGCAGGAGGTTCTCCTCGCTCGATCAGCCAGCGCAACACATCTAACCCGACCCGCCCGTTGGCTAGATATACATAGCTCATAGGTCGCCTTTGCCACTGATCAGGTCCCAAGACAGCGGCGTCCCGCGAGCGATGTCGCAACTGGCCGTCATTCCCAGGACCTGGTCCAGATACCGTGGCGCCAGCCCATGGCCGGGACGGATGGGCCGGATATTCCTCTCGGTGAACCGCTCACCTTTCTTTACATTCTGCACCACAAACAACGAGCGACGAAAACACACATTCGTGGACTCAGTTGCGGTTCGCTCGTACGCCACTCGACCGAGAGCCTGCTCAGCCTGCCGGATGTCACGCGCCATGCCAGCGAATTCTTCGGGCTCCATTGAAAACCCAGAGTCCGGACCGCCGTCGGCGCGGGCCAGCGTAAGATGCTTCTCGACGATACACGCTCCTAGCGCGACCGCCGCAACGGCCACACATCCCCCGAGTGTGTGATCAGACAACCCCACGACGACATCGAAGGTCGAACTTAGAGGGCTCATGGTGCGCAAGTTCATCTCGCGAGGAGACGCAGGGTAAGCGCTGGTGCATTTGAGCAATGCGATCTGTTCCACCCCGTTCTCGCGCAAGGTTTTGACCCCTTCTTCGATCTCTCCAAGCGAGGCCATTCCTGTGGAGACGATCACCGGCTTGCCGGTGCTGGCGATCTTCCGCAACAAGGGCAGATCCACAATTTCGAAGGAAGCCACTTTGTAGGCCGGCACATCCAGACTCTCGAGAAAGTCTACAGCCGTCGCATCGAAGGGAGTGGAAAAGAACTCGAGCCCCACGTCATACGCGGCGCGTTGGAGTCCCGCATGCCAGTCCCACGGAGTGTAGGCTTCTCCGTACAATTGGTACAGCGTCTTCCCCGCCCAGGGGCCCTCGCCCCTTATTCGAAACCACTCCTTTTCGCTCTCAATCGTCAGCGTGTCAGGTGTATAGGTTTGGATTTTGATTGCATCGGCGCCGGCTTCCTTCGCCGCTTTGATGATCTGGATCGCCCGGTCAAAGCTCTGTTTGTGATTGGCAGACAGCTCCGCTACGAGGTAGACAGGCTCGCCTTCACCAATCCACCGCTTTCCGACTCTGATCTTCCGCATGTCAGTTCTGACAGGCTTCCATGATCGCCTGTGCCACACGCTTCGCGCCACGACCGTCCACTAGCCGCCGCCCCGTCCGGCCCATTTCCCTTCGGTGTTTGGGATCCACAGACAACTCGACTAGCGCAACAACAGCCTTCCCGTGAAGATCACGATCAGAGGCGTCCCCGACCCATGTCAGTGCACCGCTTCCCGAAAGTCCTTTTAAATTGCCAGTCTGGTTATCTGCCAACCGGATTGCAACGGCAGGTGTCCCTGTGGCAGCCAGTTCATAAGCGGTCTGCCCCCCGCCAGCAACCGCGAGGTCACAGGCAAGCATCAGCTCACGCATGTAGGGCGGGTCGCGGTGTAACACCACTATGCCTTGCGAGTTCTCCGCCAGCTGTTCCAGTTCCTGTACGGCATCCTGAGAAAAAAATGGGCCGACGACCACGTCCGTCACAACCTGTCCGAGCGCCTCGTGTGTCCACGCGACCATGCGGGAGGTCAGCTGAAACCGGTCCGTGCCCCCAACGCTGATGAGCACCCGCTCAACGCGACCACGGACCGTTCGCTGGGGCTCGCGGGAGAATTCTTCCCGCAGAAGGACGTACTCCGGCCCAAGAAGTAACTGCGTCTCGGGACGCGTACAGTAGGTCAGTTCGGCTGCGTTGGCCGAACCGTTCACGATTAGGTCCACCGGCAGGGGTCGCCCCCCAAGGTCATCAATCACAACGACGAAAGGGCCTTTGAGTTGACCTAAGCGCCCATCTTCGATCGCGTAGGAATCGACCACCAGCGCTCGGGCGCCCCATCGTTCGAGGTATTCCAACGTGCGGATGAGATCGTGTTTGTCGCGCTCTTCGATCCCGTCAAAACCGTACTCGCGCAGAAACCGCAAGGCTGCAGGGTCATGATCAATGGAAAAATGACAGACAATTCCATGCAACTGCAACGCCTGTGCTAAAGTCACACATCTTCGCAGATGGCCCAGGCCGATGGTGGGACCCGCGGTGGTACGGAACGCTACCCCCATCAGAATCATTTTCGATAGGCCATGACAACTTTCTGTATGGCCGAAATCGTGTCCTCCACATCACCAGCGGTCATGGCCGGAAAGATCGGTAAGCTGATGATCCGCTCGTACGTAGTCTCGGCCACCGGCCAGTTGCCCTTTTTATACCCCAGTTTTTGATAATACGGATGCCAGGGCACGGGGATGTAATGAACATTCACGCCAATGTTTTCAGCCCGTAGTGCCCTAAACACCTCCGCCCGGCCTACCCGCAGACGTTCGAGGTTGAGCCGTATGACATAAAGATGCCAGGCCGGCTCACGGTCAGGTAGCACGGTGGGCGTCTCGATCTCTGGCATCAGCGAGAGCGCGTCCGTATACCTGTGTACGATCTCGCGGCGCCGCGCGATCCATTGCGAGAGCTTCTTCATCTGTGAAAGGCCGAGAGCGCACTGGAAATCGGTGATGCGATAGTTGTAGCCCAACTCAACCATCTCATAAAACCATGACCCAATCGTCTCTCGTTGGCGATAGTCACTGGAAATGCCGTGGCCTCGAAACATCCGCAGCCGTGCGGCCAGCCCTGGATCGTCCGTGGTGACAATGCCGCCTTCGCCTGTGGTGATGTGCTTGACCGGATGGAAGCTGAATGTCGTGAGGTGCGCCAGACCGCCTATCCGTCGGCCCCTATATGTGGCGCCGAGGGCATGGCAAGCATCCTCAATAAGCACGAGACTATTCTTCTCTGCAATCACCTTCAGTTCGTCCACATCTGATGGCTGCCCGCCGTAGTCTACCGTCACCACGGCTCGGGTACGCGTGGTAAGACAGGATTCCACCTGTCTCGGATCAAGATTGAGCGTATCGGGCCTGACGTCAGCAAACACGACGGTCCCACCCTGGTATCGTACGCAGTTGGCGCTGGCTGCGAAGGTCATCGGGGGTACAATCGCTTCATCGCCGGAGTTCAAGCCTGCGGCGAAAGTGGCGGCATGAAGAGCTGCTGTTCCGCTGCTCACGGCAACGGCGTGTCGCGCGCCAACCTGCGCGGCGAAAGCTTCTTCAAAAGCTGAGACAGCAGGTCCGGTCGTGATCCATTCTGACCTCAGCACATCTACAACCGCTTTGATGTCGGCTTCGTCAACAGCCTGCTGTCCATAAGGCAGCATCTTGGCACGGACTGGCGAGCCTCCGTGTACTGCCAATTCAGCCATCGACTTCTGCCTGCCCTAGCATCTCGCGCAACTTTTCCACTGACAGCCACTGATCATTGCTGTCGCTGGAGTACCGAAAACGGTCCGGGCACAAGTTGCCACCATTCTTCTTCAAGTACTCCTGGATAGCCCCATTGGAAAACGCGGGCAGGATTGCAAAGTAGTCGTCGTAGGCCACCGTGTTGCGTGCATCGTCTTCCGGGACCATGACTTCATGGAGCTTCTCCCCGGGGCGAATGCCGACAGTCTCGATTGGACAACCCGGCGCAATTGCCTGGGCTAGGTCGCGAATATTCATGCTGGGGATCTTGGGCACAAAGATCTCCCCGCCCATCATCCTCTCGAGAGAAGCCAGCACAAATTCTACACCATGGCTTAACGTGAGCCAAAAGCGCGTCATACGGGGATCCGTGATTGGCAACAGCCCTTTCTCCTTCATTTTCTTGAAGAACGGAATGACGCTGCCTCGGCTACCAACCACGTTGCCATATCGCACGACGCTGAATCGCGTTTTGTGATAGCCAGAATAACTGTTTGCGGCCACAAAAAGCTTATCCGAACATAACTTCGTCGCGCCGTAGAGATTGATCGGATTGGCCGCCTTGTCAGTGCTCAAGGCGATCACCCGCTTCACGTTGCAGTCAATCGCCGCGTCAATCACATTGGCCGCTCCCAGGATGTTGGTCTTGATGGCCTCCAGCGGGTTGTATTCGGAGGCCGGAACCTGCTTCAGGGCCGCCGCATGAATCACGACATCCACGCCATCAAACGCTCGATACAAGCGGTCGCGGTCCCTCACATCGCCGATGAAATATCGGACGGGAGAGCCCTCAGCCTCCGGGAAGCGCTGTCGCATTTCATACTGCTTGAGCTCATCTCGGCTGAAAATGATCAGCTTCTTCGGCTGATATTTCTTGAGCACGGTTTCGATAAATTTTTTCCCGAATGAGCCAGTGCCGCCAGTCACAAGTACGGTTAAATCATTCAATGCCATTGGCCTTACTCTCCCAAATTCAGATGTTAGACACCGCGAAGTCTTAACGGTCTATCTAGAGGCTTCAGACTAAAGCGCCGCTACGTACTACGGAATGGCAGCGTCCAGTCCTTACGCCACAGTGTGGGTGGCGCATAGCCGAGAAGGCGTTTGGCCTTGCTGATGTCAGCCTGCGAATGCCGCACGTCGCCGGGTCTGGACGGCCCGAAAGCTGGTTCCAGCCCGCGCAGGTGGGGCCTCTCGGCCGCCAGCCTATCCCAGACCAATTTTTCGTGCCGTGACCGCGTGCGGAGCGCATACCAGCGGGGACCGTTTGTTTGGTTCATCTGGCTTGTTTGGTTTGTTTGGTTGGTCTGGTGGTTGATTTGGTTCATTTTGCTTTTGGTGTTTGCTTGCCAAGAAGGTACTTGATAAGACCGGAAATTATTCGGCTGGTTTTGTCGGCCTAGTTGCAAATCGAGTCGAAGGTCTCCTTGGAGACGTACCCCTGGTCAACTGCGATGTACAGGTGGCTTTGAACTTCAGCCGATGACGATATGGCGATAAACAAAAACTGGACGAACTCTTTGTTCGAGCGACGAGCAAATCCTTCCGCGATGTTCGCCAT
>ORMF010891134.1_pt1 | contig 81456 bp, 78 predicted proteins | sample 1779871 | NCBI WGS metagenome assembly ORMF01 (sample SAMEA104232316, study PRJEB22302) | groundwater metagenome | biome: forest; feature: aquifer; material: groundwater | place: USA | collected 2011-08-07 | depth 5.4 m | reverse complement strand
GCCGGCGAGGCGCCGGCGCTACTTCTCGTTCGCCTACCAGACTCGGCAGGCGTTCTGATTCACCATCGGCGCGTCCGCCTTGCAGTGGTAGGCCTCGCGGAACTCGGGCATGTTCGAGACGGTTCCGTTCACGCGATTCTTCCCCGGCGAGTGCGGGTCGATGGTGACCAGCATGCGGGCGATGGCGTCGGTGCGGTTCTGGCACCAGACGTTGGCCCATCCTAAGAAGAAACGCTGCTGGGCGGTGAGGCCGTCAACCGCCGGCGGCTCTTTCCTGGCGACTGCGCTCAACAGAGCCATGTAGGCGATGCGGAGGCCGCCGTTGTCGGCAGTATTCTCACCGAGGGTCAGTTTGCCGTTGAGCTTCAGATCGTCGACGGCGACGAAGCTGCCGTACTGATCCTTGACGCAACCGGTCCGCTCCTCGAATTGCTTCTTGTCGGCCGCCGTCCACCAGTCGCGCAGGTTGCCATCGGCGTCGAACTGGCTGCCCTCGTCGTCGAAACCGTGGGTCAGTTCGTGGCCAATGACGGCGCCAATGCCGCCGAAGTTCATGGCGTCGTCGGCCTGGTTGTCATAAAAGGGAGGCTGCAAGATCCCGGCGGGGAACGTGATGTTGTTCTGCAACGGGTTGTAGCTGGCGTTGACCGTCATTGGAGGATACGGCCAGTCGCGCTTATCGAGCGCTGTGCCAATCTTGCTCAGACGGCGTTGCAAGTCGTGCTGGTTCGAGCGCTGCGAGTTACCCAGAGCATCGCCGCGGGTGATCTCGAGCTTTGAGTAGTCACGCCACTTGTCGGGATAGCCGATGCGGTTGGTAATGGCCGCCAACTTCACGAGCGCCTGCTTCTTGGTATCTTCTCCCATCCAGGGGAGAGACTTGATGTCCTCACCCAGCGCCTTTTCGAGGGCGTCGACCATCGCCAGAGTGCGCGCCTTGCCTTCGGCGCCGAAGGTCTGATTTACGTAGATCTGGCCGATGGCTTCGCCGAGGTCGCCGTTGGCGAATGCGACGCAGCGCTTCCAGCGCGGACGCAGTTCTTTCGTGCCCTGCATGGTCTTGCCGAAAAAGTCAAAATTCTCGTTCACGAAAGCCACCGGCAAGACTCGGACGTTGTCGTGCACGACATGCCAGCGCAGGTAAGTCTTCCAATCGTCCAGCGAGAAAGTGTTGACCACGTTCTGCATTTGCTTGACGAAGTCCGGCTCGGCTACGTTGAGAGAATCGAATTTGGGAGCTCCGACTCCTTCGAAGTACACGTTCCAGTTAAAAGCGGGGCTGAGGGCGGCGAGTTCCTGGTTGGAGAGCTTGTGGTAGATCTTCTGGGGATCGCGCCGGCTGGTCTGGTCGAGCGCGCCTTTGGCGAGACCGGTCTCGATGTCCATAACCGCCTTCGCCTCAGCCGCGGCCTTGGCCGGAGCGTCGCCTAAGAGCTCCAACATCTTCTGCACGTGTTGGACGTACTTCTGGCGGAGTTCGACGGACTTGGGGTCGTCCTTGAAATAGTAGTCGCGGTCGGGCAGGCCGAGTCCGCCCTGATCTACTTCGGCAATGATCTGGCTGGCGTTCTTGAAATCGGAGCCGGAACCGAAGTTGAACAGAACGTCGGTGCCTTCGCGGTGCAGGCGCAGGGCTTCCTTCGAGAGGTCGCTTTTCGATTTCAGAGCGGCAATGCCTTGGAGGTCGTAATCGAGCGGCTTGGCGCCGGCTTTTTCGATCGCGCTTTCGTCCATGCAGCTGGCGTAGTAGTCGCCGATCTTCTGTTCGGAAGCGCTGCGGCCTGCAGTTTTGGCTGCGGCCTTTTCCAGAATGTCGCGCACGATGTACTCGCCGCGCTCCTGAAGTTCATTGAAGCGTCCCCAAGCAGGACGGTCGGCTGGCACTGGGTTCTGAGCCTGCCACTTGCTACAGGCATAGGCGTAGAAATCGTTGCAGGGATCAATGCTCTGGTCGAGCATGTCGGCTGAGAATCGCACCTCGCCGGATTTTTTGGGAGCCGGCGCGGTTTGGGCCCGCAGAGCGGGCATAAGGAGTACGCAGACAGCCAGAAGCTTTAGGAAAGAACGCATGGAAATCCTCGAATCGAGATGTTGAAACCAGAGGTGCACAGTGAGATACGGCGTTGGCGCAGGAACAGTTCCCGAACACACGCAGCCATTGTATTGGACGGGAGCGGGCGGGAATTGTCAACGGAGGGGAGGGCAGAGGTCAGAGGTTAGATTGCAGAGGTGAAAACCAACCAATTCCATTGTGAGCCTGGTCACCGTCAGACCTCGCGTGCCGTAGATACGATTCTCACGTAGAGGCCGCGAATGAAGAGAGATTCGGAAGCCCTGAAGCAACGAACTAAGAGCTTCGCATTGCGGACTGTGAGGTTATATCGGTCGCTACCTCGCACGGAAGAGGCCCGTATCCTGGGAACACAGCTTCTTCGCTCAAGTACTTCGATCGGGGCAAACTATCGCGCCGCGTGCCGGGGTCGATCACGCGCGGAGTTTGTGGCCAAGCTCGGAATTGTCTTGGAGGAAGCCGACGAGACAGTGTTTTGGATGGAACTAATGCTGGAAGCTGGGATTTTCCCGGAAAATAGGCTGAACGATGGGTTGAAAGAAGCGAACGAACTCGTCTCGATCTTCGTCACCTCCGTTCGCACCGCGAAGGGTTTACCTCTGCAATCTGACCTCTAACCTCTGACCTCGGGTTCAGAACACTTTCACGCGAAACGTCAGATACTTCTTCGGATTCTCGCGAATGGCTTTCACGAGCTCGCGGGTTTCCACCAGCATCTGGTTGCTGTTGTTGTAGAGGGCCGGGTCTTTGAAGAGCATTCCCACCGAACCTTCGCCCTTCTCCATACGATCGGAGAGCGCGGCCAGATTGTTCATGGTGGTCTGGAGCTTGCCGGCGAATTCCTCATCGTGCGCGAACTTGCCGAGAGCGCCCTTGCCGGCGTTGATGTCTTCGGTCAACTGCTTCACGTTGGCGATGGCCTTGTTCGCGTTGTTGTAAAGCTCAGGATCCTTCAGCAGCTTGCCGGCCGTGCCCTTGCCCTGCTGGAGCTCGTCGATCATCACATTGATCTTGTCGAGCGCAGCTATGGCCTTCTTGTACGCTTCGTCGCTGGTCAGCAGCGGACCGATCGAGCCCTTGCCGCTCTTGATCTCGTCCATCAGGCCCTTGAACTCGCCGATGGTCGCATTCAGGCGATCGTACAGCCCCGGATCGTAGATCAGCTTGCCAATCGAGCCGTGGCCGCTCTCGACAAACGCCACGATGCGGTCGAGCCGCTTCAGCAGCGCGTCCATGTTCTGCAAAGTGCTCTGGCTGGCCCGAACGACGTCCTGGATATCGGGATGGTCGCGGGTGGCGAGGGTGTCTCCATCCACCGCCTGCGGGCCCTTGGCAGAGGCGCTGCTGATATCGATGTAGGTTTCACCCAGCACGCCGGCAGTGGCCAGCGAGGTCACCGAGTCCTTGTGGAGGTTGAAGGCGTACTTGGTGTTGACCTTCAGGATGACTTCGACCGGGAAGCCGGGATGGCCCGGCACCAAACGGATGCTCTGGACATTGCCGATGTCCACGCCTTCCAGACGCACGGGCGCGCCGATGCGCAGACCGCCGGAATTATCGAAGTAGGAGATCAGAACGATCTTGCGGGTGAAAACTCCCCCGGTGCCGCTCATGAGGAAGATCAGGACGGCGAGCGTGATGCTGGCGAACAGGACGGTGAGTCCGACGCGAAGCTGCGACCACTTCAATTGCTTTTGACTAGGCACGATGGTTGGCGAAACAACAGCATGACATCATAACAAACGGCTTCAAATTTCAGGGTTCTAAGGCAAAATGGCTGGAGAGGGGGCGAGCGTGCGCGAGAGCCCCACTGCCGCCAGGTAGGCCACTGCGCCGCAGGCGAGGGTGAAGTTCAACCCCCAATGGATGGCGATCACCATGGCCAGCACCGACCCCAGCACGCTGGAGGCCGCATTCATGGCCCAGGCCCACTCGACCGCGGTGGCGGCAGGCGCGTCGTTTGGCGGGAACTCCGGGACAGGTGCGCCCGCCAGTGCCCGCAGTCCCGTGGGGAACGGCATCCCCATGGCAACCCCGAGTGGAATGAGGAGCAGGCCGCTGATCAGGAGCTTCAGGGCAAAGGGCAGTCCGACCAGGGCGTTAAGCAAACCGGGGAGAACCAGCACATGAACGCAGATGGCCCCGGCCAGCAGCAACAAAGGCAGCCACACGTGGGCGGGTTCGGGCAGCCATCGCCGTGAAACCAGGCTTCCCGCTCCGCTCGAGAGCAAGAGCAGAAAGATGACCACCGTCAGGGCATAGGTCGGGTGCCCGAGGAAAAGGACAAAGCGCTGGATGAAGGCGATCTCGACCAGGATGTATCCCAGGCCGACGGCAACGAAATAGAGAAGCGGGATCCAGCGGCGGGTGCCTCCATCGCGACCGGAGGCCCCGGCACCGCAGATCATGGGAAGGATCAGGAAAACCAGCACCGCCGCCAGCGATATCAACAGCACCATGCCCAGGACTACGACACCCAGGTTCACCTTCCAGTCGATGCCCTCGCGCAGGCCTTCGTCCCCAAGTACCTGGCTGGTTTTGAGAGTGAAAAAGAAAAAGGGCGCATTGTCGGTGACCGGAGCCACGTTGTAGGCATACTCTCGCGCGAAGGCCCAGGGGTCGTTGCGGGCGATCAGGGCAGAAAACGGATTGTCTCCTGGAGCCGAAGGCAAGTAGAGCGGTTCGAGATCGTCGTATCGTTCGAGGTGGGCAATGACCGCGGCTTCCTCATCGGGAGAAAATGGGGACTTCTTGGCCAGCACCACGACCGGAATGCCATCTTCGTTGAGTTCTCCCTCCGAAACCACAATGAAATGGCGTGCCGGGTTGGCCACGCCGAGTTGGTGCAGGGCTTCCATCGCAACGGAAACCACGCGCAAGGCCTCGCGCGGCTGGCGGAACTCCCAGCGAGTGATGGCGATCATGCCATCCGGCTTGAGGTGCTGGAAATATTCGCGGAAGGCATCGGCGGTGTAGAGGCTGTTCTCGCTCAGGGCGAAAGCGCCCGCCGCGGTCGAGGCCCAGGTGTCCACCAGCGTCATCTGGATGACGTCATACTGTGCTTGCGAGTTTCGTATGAACGACCGGCCGTCGGTGACGTGCAGGTGGACCTCGGGGCGCTCGTAGAGGTGATAGGAGTAGTCGGCGTAGCGCTCGCGCATCACCGTATTGGCGATGATGGGATTGATCTCGATCCCGGTCACGTTTGGACTGCCGCTGGCCAGCGCGCGCAGCACGTCCACGCCCCCGCCCGGACCGATGATGGCAAAGTCACCGCGGGGGCGGAGCACGTTGGCCAGCGCGGGCGGCGCGGACATCAGATTCTTTTCCCACTCAGCACCCCAGTTATGCGGGTCGGCGTTCATGATGTAGGTGGAGGCGTCGGCGTCAATCACGACCGCCTTCGCGCCGCCCTGGTTGTCCACCTCGACGCGAGAGATTGCATTCCACTGCGCGAACTCTACCCACGAGCGATCACGGAACAGGCCCTTGGCGTAGATGACGTCAACGAAGCGGCCGGAGTGGTTGAAGAGGATCAATAGCAACAGCAGGGCGGGCACAACGGACTGGAGGTCGAAGCCGTAGAAGAACGGAAACGGCCCCCGTTTGGGGTGCTTTCGTTTCCAGACCAGCGCGGCGACGCCTGAACTGAAGGCTGCGAACAGAACTGCGTTCGGGCCGCCAATCCAGTTGAGCAGAGGAACGACCGCCAGGCAGGCCAGCGCGCCGCCGAGCAGATCGGCGCCGTAGAGCCGCGTCACGTGCCGCGTTTCTCTCGCGAACACCACCGAGAAAATCAGCCCCGTGAAGAAGAACGGTACCGTCGAAGCGAGGTAAATCGCAGTGAGCCGCAACAGGTTCCAGCGTGAGAGCTCGAGCGAAACCGGGACATGCAACACGATTTCGAGCGTCAGGAAGACGCCCACCGCGTTGCTGGTGCAAAGAAGCGCCGCCAGCCGGCGGGTCTCGAACCGGGCGAGCCAGATTCTCCGCAGATACGCGAAAACGCCACCCGCGCCCAGGCCCAGCAACGCCACCGAGATGGCCAGAAACGCGAAATGATAAAAGAGCACGACCGAGAAGAGACGGGTCAGCGAAAGTTCGAGCAACAACGCAGAAAAGCTGGTCAGTGAGATGGCGGCGAGAAGAGCAGGGTCGGTTCGCTGTGCGGGGGAGGTTGGTTTTGTTCCCATGAGGTCGGTGGGTCAGGATAGCAGATGGGGCCTGGAATCAGATCGATACTGGCCGAGCAAGCGTGCGCCGGAGTCCCCTCGGCCCACCTTAAAGATGTGCCTAAGCAAGACCCAGTCTTTTCACCTCTTTTCTTGTGAGCTGGACGTTGCCGATCGACGTTTCACCTTTGCGTTTCAGTTCGGATAGGGCCTCATCTGCGGAACTACGCGACACATACAAGTCGTTTTCGAGGAACGCACGCAGCGCCTCGACTCCTGCGAAGTACCTCGCAGGGACAGCCCCGCCCGGGCCGACAAATGGCGCAAAAAGAACCATAAAACTGTTTCTCTTCTTGTCTATGTGGAAGATCTCGACGGCGCCTTCCCGCTTGACTTTGGCCTCCTGTTCGAGCGCTCTAACGAGGGGGTCCTCGGGACTGGTTACGGTGAGCCTGCGGATTGGAATATCCTCGTAAACTCCGGCGTCCTGCAACGCCTTGACTACCCGAGAATTGGCTTCGTGAGGGCCCTTGTTGTCATATAAAGGAGTGGCGATAACGATCTGCCACTCGCTAAGTTGCGGAACGTAAGTCAGATCGCAAAGTGTAATCGGGATCTTCGCTAGGCTGAGTGCCTTCAGCACGCGGCGCTCAATGCCCTCAATCTGCAGATCGTTCATCACCAGCGTTGCTTTATCCACGGCAGCACTCCACTCGGCCCACTAATGGCCGCATACAAATCTTTTCCGTTCAAACCTGACGCTTTGTATCTTGTCTCTTCGTTCCAACGCTTCACGACGCCCCAATTGATGCCCAGACTTGGGTTAGTCTTGGCGTCGGCCTCAAGTTGTTTCTCGAGACCGGCAAGCCTCAAGAGCTCCTCCAGATTGTGGGTGTATACCTTACGAACATAATCGACCTTTGGCGGAAACTCATGTCGCTTGGCTTCTTTCGCAATGCACGCCTTCAGGGCACATTCGACGGCGTATCCACCCAGGTAAAATGCTCCGGCCTGATTCTTGTTCCTGGCGAGAACTCCAGATTCCTTAGCCCGCAAGTCGGCGAGCCGCTGGAAGTCCTTCCGTTTAAGTGGTGGTTCTTTCATCGGCCAGCTGACACATACGATTATAGGCTGTTCGCCTGGCTGGCTTACCTCCCTCGCGAATCAGTTCGGATTTCTTAATTTAACCTTCCAGGATCACATGGGCCAGGGCCTGCTCGCGAGTGTGGGTGATCGAAAGCGCGATGTTGCGGGTCCCCAGCCTCTGCGCGAAAACCGCAGCCTGGCCGTGGAATTGAATGGTGGGCCTCTGCCCTTTCGCGCGCACCACCTCGATATCGCGCCAGCGGACGCCGTGGTTCCATCCTGTGCCCAGTGCTTTCATGCCCGCTTCCTTGGCGGCGAAACGGGCGGCATAGCTTTCGAAACGGCTGGTCTTTTTTCTATCGCAGTATTGAATCTCGCCGTCAGTGAAGACGCGGCGGAGAAAACGCTCCCCAAAACGCTCGATCGATTCGCGAATGCGCGGGACTTCGGCGATGTCCACCCCGGTGCCGACAATCATTCAACCATTGTCAATTGGTAATTTGTAATTGGCAATTGGGGCTCAGTTGCCAGTTCCCGGTTCTCAGTCTAAGGAGGTGAGCGCTTGGGCGAGAACTGCATCTTGCTCGGAAAAGACCGTGCGGAGGTCGAGCAGCACGCGGCCTTCCTCCACACGCGCGATAACCGGCGGGTCGGAAGCGCGCAGGCGGGCGCAGAGTTCGTCGGCACTCAGTTCCGCGTGCGTAAGAGCGATGAGGCGCGTAGGCAGAACAGCCGACGGCGCCGCCCCGCCGCCGATCACGGATTCGCCGTCGAGAAGGTCCAGCTTCAGTTTCGGCGCTTTGACCTTTGCGACCAGGGCTTCGGCGCGGCGCCCGATTTCGTCTTTCGACAGGCGCATCATGCGCAGGACGGGCACGGCGTCGTGGTCGCGCTTGACATAGGCGAGAAGCGTGGCTTCAAGTGCGGCATACGTGAGCTTATCCACCCGCAGCGCGCGAAAGAGTGAGTTTGAGCGCATGCGGGCGACCAGGTCGGCGCGGCCGCTGATCAGTCCTGCTTGCGGGCCGCCAAGCAGCTTGTCGCCGCTGTAGGTGACCACGTCTACGCCGGTGCGCAGGCTGTCGAGCACGCCGGGCTCGCCGGTGATGCCGACGGAGCGCAGGTCAAACAGCGCGCCGCTACCCAGGTCTTCCACAAGAGGAATATTGCGGCGGCGGGCGAGCGCGACCAGTTCTTCCAGCGACGGCTGCTCGGTGAAGCCGGTGATCTCAAAGTTCGAACGGTGCACGCGCAGCAGCAGCCGCGTACGGTCGTTGATGGCGTGTTCGTAGTCGGCGATGCGCGTGCGATTGGTGGTACCGACTTCGCGCAACGTGGCATGCGACTTCGACATCACGTCGGGAATTCGAAACGATCCGCCAATCTCGACCAGTTCTCCGCGCGAGACGATCACTTCGCCGCCCTCGGCCAGGGAATTCAGCGCGAGCAGCACGGCGGCGGCGTTGTTGTTGACGACGATGGTGGAAATGGAAGCCGAGTTGGACTCGGCCTGGCCGGCGCTCTCGGCCAGCAGCTTCTGAAACAGGCGCTCCACATGCGCATCGCGTTTGCCGCGCTCGCCGGAGTTGAGATCGAACTCCAGGTTCGAGTAGGCCGCAGCGGTTTCGCCGATGTGGTCGAGCGCGGAGGATGCCAGGGGCGCGCGTCCGAGATTGGTATGCAGGATCACGCCGGTGGCATTGATCAACGGGCGCAGGGAGTAGCTGAGCGATTGCTCGAGTTGCCGTGCGACCGCGGCAGATAGGCCGCCCAGTGCGAGGTCCAGCGACTTCTCGTCCAGCCGGCCGGCGGCGATTTCCTGCCGCAGACGCGCGAGCACCACCCGCACACTCTCGGCAACGGCGGAATGGCCTTCGCGCTCAACCAGCGCTTGGATCTCCGCCTGGCGCAGAAGCTCGTCAGTGGAGGGGAGCTTCTGGAACAGGGACGAGTTTTGGGTCGTGGTCACCGAGGCAGATTATCCCACAGGCAGCATTCCGGCGGCGGAAAGGCGGGCAAGAGTGCCCGCCCCACACGGGCTAAAGGGTGTGCAGGTAGGCGAGCAGGTCTTTGATCTGCTGATCGGTCATGACGCGGCCGAAGCCTTCCATCTTGCTGCGGCCATACTTGACGATCTCGCCGACGCGGTCGTCGTTGGCGGGCAGTCCGCTCAGCGGCAGGTACTGCTGTTTGAAGACGCCCTTCATCGGCGGACCCTTCTTGCCGCGGGATGAATAAGGCTCATGGCAGCGGTCGCAGTAATTGTCGTAGAGGCGGCGTCCCTCGGCCTGTTGCGGGTTGAGGCCCAGTTCGGCATCAGACTTGCGGCGTTCGACTTCGCAGCCAGCGAAGGTAAACAAGGCAAGTAACACCACAGAGACACAGAGACACAGAGAAAACCGTTTTGAAAAAGGCATGACGATCGGGGGCCGACGCTGCTCTCGGCGGCGCTCGAAAGTAGGATAATACGGAAGACATGGCCGTTGCCGTCAAACGCGTTTACGAGGCCGCTTCTCCGTCGGACGGTGTGCGAGTGCTGGTGGACCGGCTGTGGCCGCGCGGGCTGACGAAAGAAGATGCGGCAGTCAAGTTCTGGCTGCGCAACCTGGCTCCCTCGAAAGAATTGCGCGAATGGTTCCACGCCAATCCGGAGGCGTGGCGGCTTTTCCGCAGGCGATATCTGAAAGAGCTGGTTTCTCCGGAAGGCAGCGCTGCCGTTGAGAAGTTGTATGGCCTTGCGGGATCCGGGAAGAAGCTTACGCTGCTCTATGCGTCTCGCAACGAAGAACACAACAATGCCGTCGTGCTGAAAGAACTTCTAGAGGGCGCGCGCAAACCGCCGTCGAGCGTGGGACGCCGTGCGCTGGGGCGCGGGCGGATCCGAAAGGCGAAGAAGCAGTAGCCAAGTGCCAGTTCTCGGTTCTCAGGTGGCGACGTCTGAGACGTCGATCCGTGAGCAGGGTGCTTCTCGATTCGTGCGAATACCAAGTACCTTTCGCTCGGGACTGAGAACTGGGAACCGGGAACTGAGAACTTCTTCCACCGCGGCACTATAATTTCCTCGGTCATGCCCAACCCCGCCATCTTGAAAAAGATCGACTCCCTGCGCGACAAGATCCGCCACCACGAATACCGCTACTACGTTCTTGACGATCCGGAGATCAGCGACGCGGATTTTGACAAGCTGGTCAATGAACTGAAGAAGCTCGAGGCCGCGCATCCCGATCTCATCACGCCCGATTCGCCGACGCAGCGCGTAGGCGGCAAGCCGCGCGAGGGATTCGTCAAGGCGCGGCATTCGTCGCCCATGCTCTCGCTCGACAACGCTTACAGCGAAGAAGAGCTGCGCGATTGGGAGCGGCGCGTGCATGAGTTGAGCGGGCGGAGCGATGTCGAGTACATGTGCGAACTAAAGCTCGACGGCATGTCGCTGGCGTTGCGCTACAACGGCGGGCAACTGGAGCGTGGCATCACGCGCGGCGACGGGAGCGAGGGCGAAGATGTAACCGCCAACGTGCGCACGGTGCGCTCGATTCCGCTCTCGATCCCGAAAGAGAAGCTGAAAAAGTCCGGCATTCCCGCGGATTTTGAGACTCGCGGCGAGATGCTGATGCCCATCGCCTCGTTCCGCAAAATGAACGAAGAACGCGAGCGCCAGGGCCTCTCGACGTTTGCGAATCCGCGCAACGCGACTGCTGGAACCGTACGGCAACTCGAGCCCAGCATCACAGCGCAGCGGCGGCTCGACTATTTTCCGTACATGTTGCTGAAGGACGGCCGCACATATTTCGACCGCCACTCGCGAACAATGGATGCGCTCGAGGCCGTTGGCTTCAAGGTTAACCCGCACCGCAAACTCGCGAAGAACCTTGAAGAGGTCTGGAAATTTATTCAGAGCTGGGCGGCGAAGCGCGACTCTCTGCCTTACGAGATTGACGGCATCGTCATCAAGGTGGACCGCACCGCCCTGCAGCGGGAACTGGGTTTTACGGGCAAAGGTCCGCGCTGGGCGATCGCCTACAAATACGCGGCGCGCGGAGGCGTCACGGAGATCGAAGACATCCTGGTACAAGTCGGGCGCACGGGCAAGCTCACGCCGGTGGCGGCCCTTAAGCCGGTCCCGATCGGCGGCACGACGGTTTCGCGCGCCACGTTGCACAACATGGATGAGATCGAACGCCTCGGCGTGAAGATCGGCGACTGGGTGGAGGTGGAGCGCGGCGGCGACGTCATCCCGAAGGTCGTGAAGGTCGTCGATGACGAGGAGCACCCGCGCGGAAATGAAAAGTTCGAAATGCCGGAGAAGTGCCCGGTCTGCAAGGGCAACGTCGTGCGAACTCCGGGCGAGGCGGACCATCGCTGCGTGAATGCGAACTGCGCCGCCAAGCTGCAAGGGACCATCCTGCATTTCGCCTCGCGCCACGTGATGACTATTGACGGTCTGGGCGAGGCGCTGGTGAATCAGCTCACCGAGCGCGGCATGGTGAAAAATGTCGCCGATCTCTACAAGCTGACCAAAGACAAGCTGCTCAAACTGGAGCGCATGGGCGACAAGTCGGCGCAGAACGTGTTGGATGAGATCGCAGCCTCCAAGAAGCTGCCGCTGGAGCGCGTGATCTACGGGCTCGGGATACGGTTTGTCGGCGAGCGCACGGCGCAATTTCTGGCGGAACATTTCGGGTCGCTCGACGCGATCATGAAAGCGAGTGCGGAAGAACTCGAGGAAGTGAATGAAGTCGGGCCGCGCATCGCCGAAAGCATCGTGGAATTCTTCAGCGATGAACATAACCGCCTACTGGTCAACGATCTGCGCAAGGCTGGACTGACCCTGACCGGCCAGAAGAAAGAAAAGGGCACGAGGCTGGCGGGGAAGATGTTTGTCCTGACGGGCACGCTGGCGCGCTACTCGCGGGACGAAGCCAAAAAGATGATCGAAGACGCCGGCGGGCGCGTTTCGGGGTCGGTGAGCAAGAAGACGGATTACGTCGTGGCCGGTGGCGACGCGGGGTCAAAGCTGGACAAGGCCCGAGAATTAGGCGTCGCAGTGATTGGCGAAGAGGAGATGGAGGCGCTGGCCGGAGCGCCGCGACGCGGATGATGAAGATCGGCGGACAAGAATGTCCGCCCCACACAGGTTGCTATTTCTTGGCTGACGGCGGCGTGAGGCCATTGAGTCGCAAGTACATCGCCGCCATTCCGTAGTGATCCGCCCAACTTCCCGACAGACCCAACGCGATCCGGGCCCGCGAGACTTGCTGTCCGCCGAAGGCTTCGGTCATCTCGCCGAGCTTCGAATCGTCCATCTTGGAGAGCGCGTCGGAACAGAAGTCGAAAGATGCCTTCAGCGATGAGAGCAGCTTGTCTTTCCCGTCGGATTCCTTGGCCTCTTCCACTTTTGGCGCCGGGACAGCGGCCGCCTTGCTGCAGAACAGGTTGTTGGACTCGACGATGTGCGTGACCAGGTGGCCAAACGTCATCTGATCGGCGGTTGGCTTGTAGTCGAACTTGTTGGCAGGCATCTCTTCCACCGCCGCAACGATGTTTTTCTGGCGGCCCGGAAGGATATCTCGGAGAGCGGAACTGACCGGGTTCTTGGTCTGGGCGAGCGCAGCCGAGGTCATCAGCAACAAAACAGTCAGGATCAAGAGAGAATTTTTCATGCATCCTCCAAGTTGCAGGGAAAGCTTATCGCGGACAGGAGTGTCCGCGCCACACGTGTCTAGTTCCGGCCGGGGACAATCTCAAAAACGATTTCGATCGCGTCCTTCACTTTGACTGTGCCGCCGGCAACGCTCACCGGAGCGATGCCGAAGTCGGTTTGCTTGAGCTTTACCGATCCGGTGTAACGATCTTTCGAAAATGAGATGGGAAACTCGACGGGACGCGTGGTTCCGTGAAGCGTGAGATCGCCCCGTACCTGGTAACTGCCACCGTCCTGGGGTGTGATGGAAGTAGAGACGAAGCGGATCTCCGGGAAGCGCTTTACGTCGAGTACCTTGTCGCTCTTCATGGTTTGGTCGATGTCAGCGCGCTCCGAGTCTTTGACGCCTTGGTCGAGCACTTTCATCTCTTTCGCGTTGAAGGTCAGCGCCGCGGTGCGCTTTTCGGCATCAAGCTTGCCGGAGGCGATCGGCGCCTGGATGGTGTGGTTGTGGGCAAACGCGGAGAAGAATCCTGATTTTTCCACCTTCACCGTGATGCTCGAACGCCCGGCATCGACGTCCGCAGCCTGGGCGGCGGCCAAGTGACATGCCACTGTCAGCACTAGAGAGCAAGTCAGTGTTCGCATTCTGGTTCCGCCTCCTCCGTTCGCGTGGGAGCATTCCGGGTCTGCCCCAGTTTAGAAGTTGCGGACTGCGCACCGCAAGGTGATCGATGGCGGCTACCATTTGCCGCCAGATTTCTTGTCTCGCGAAAGCACTGGCCGCTCGCGTATTCGTGAGGGCAGCTCAAAATCGGAGACCAAAGTTACATTCGGGCAACGACACTCGCTTGATGGGGCTTTCCTTGCCCCTTAAACTTAAAACATGCACGTGCACGCGAGCCATGGACATTCCGAGCGAACGGGGCGAGTGCTGCGTCTCTCGCTCGTGGCGACCATGCTCTACATTGTCCTGCTGGTGGTGGCAGGGATCCGCGCTCATTCTTTGGCGCTGCTATCGGAAGCGGGGCACAACCTTTCCGACTTTCTTGCTCTTCTGCTGTCGCTAGTCGCGGTTTACTTGGAAGGCCGTCCGCCCAGCGCGACCAAGACCTACGGGTATCGGCGTGCCGGAGTGCTGGCTGCCCTCGTCAATGCTCTGTCGTTGATTGTGGTGTCGTTTTTCATCTTCTATGAGGCCTTCAAGCGCTGGCAGAACCCGGAGCAAGTGCACGCCGGCTTGATGATCGGCGTTGCCGCGGCGGGCGTGGTGATGAACGGCGTAATTGCCATCTTGCTGTGGCGGTCCGGGCGCGACGTGAATGTCCGGAGCGCGTTCCTGCACGAAATTGGCGACACGCTCTCCACTGCGGCGGTGATCGCCGGTGGCTGGGCGATCATGCTGACGGGGCGGTACTGGATTGATTCGGCGCTGTCGTTCGGGATCGGCGCGCTCATCCTGTGGTCGAGTTTCGGCATCGTGCGCGAGACCCTGAACATCCTGCTGGAAGGCGCGCCGCGCGGCATGAGCCTGGAGGCAGTGGAGCGGGCGGTGCGATCGATTACGGGCGTGAGCGATGTGCACGATCTGCACGTGTGGAGCATCGGGTCGGAGAATCACGCGCTGTCGGCTCACGTGAAAATCGCAGACATCACGACCTCCGAGAGCGACGCGATTCTGCGGGCGATCAACGACCGGCTGGGGCGGGAATTCGAGATCCATCACACCACTATCCAGTTCGAGCACGTAGTCTGCGAAACGGCCCACGGATGTGTAGTTGCCATCAGCGAGCAGCACGATCGCAACCACTGAAAACGTGTGTAGGGCGGACACTCTTGTCCGCCGCCGTTGACTCTTTTTCCACTCTTCGGATCGCCGGTGCTGTCTGTCGTAAATCTCCCGCACCGTTTCCATCGTGCCTGGCCGTAATTCCCTGAAAGGCAATCACATAGCCGCGTCGCACCCCACCCCCATGCCGGAATTCCGGCCTTCTATGGTACTCTGAACCAGGAGTCGTTCCTCCCTGAAGGATCATCCAATTCTCATGCGGCGTTGGCGTCAAAATCTGCGTTTTCTGACGGCGGTCCAGCTGCTTCCTGCGCTGGAAAGTGGGGAGGAAATCCTCGTCGGCGGACAGGCCGTGATGGAGGGCGTCATGATGCGCTCGCCGCACGCCTGGGGGATTGCGGTGCGCAAGCCTTCCGGAGAGATCGTCACTCACAGCGAGCCGCTCGAACGTCCTTCGGAAAAACACAAATGGATGGGCTGGCCGGTCGTGCGCGGCGTGATGATGCTGGGGCACGCCATGTCGCTCGGATTCCGGGCTCTGCGCTTTTCGGCCAACGCGGCGCTCGACGAACTGCCGGCCAACGAGCAGGGCAAGAAAGTCGAAATCAGCGGATGGGTGGCCGGGCTCAACATTGCATTCTCGGTGGCATTTTTCATCTTCATGTACAAGTACCTGCCCCTGCTGGCGACGACCGAACTGAAAAAAGTAAACCCTGTGTTCGGCGAACAATTTGTCTTCAACCTGGTGGATGGGCTGATCCGGATCGGAATGTTCCTGTTGTTCGTATGGGGCGTGTCGCTATGGAAGGACATCCGGCGGGTGTACCAGTATCACGGGGCCGAACATAAAACGGTCTTCGCGTTCGAGAACGGCGACCCGTTAAATACGGGCGCGATCCAGAAGTATTCGACCTATCATCCGCGCTGTGGTACGAGTTTCCTGATGACGGTCATGATCATCTCCATGGTCGTGTACATGCTGTTCCCGGTGCATACGTTCTGGGCGCGTTTCGGAATTCGCATTGCTCTGTTACCGCTGATCGCCGGCGTTTCCTACGAGATCATTCGCTTTGCCGCCAAGCACCGCGGCTCGCTCTTCGCGATGATGACGGCTCCAGGACTGTGGCTGCAGCGGATCACCACCCAGCCTCCCGACGACCGCCAGGTTGAATGTGCAATTGTTGCGCTCAATGAAGCGATGGCGCTGGAGAAGCAGCGGGGCGGCGAACTGGTCATTGCCTAGCGGTGCCGCCGCGAACATTCTTTTCGTTTTATTTCCCAATCAACCTAAAATGACAACGTAGAGACGCGGCTTGCCGCGTCTCCCCTCGCGAAATGAGACGGGGCAAGCCCCGTCTCTACGGATGAAAAGAAATGTTTGAGAGACTTGAGCAAACCGAAGCGCGCTACGAAGAGCTGACGCAGGCGCTGGCCTTGCCGGAGACCATGAGCGACTCGGCGAAATTCCAGAAGACTGCCAAAGCGCATAGCGAAATCGCGCCCATCGTCGAAAAGTATCGCGAGTACAAGGATCTGAAGCGCGGGATCGCCGAGAGCAAGGCCATGCTGGCGGACGAGACTGACCCCGACATGCGCGCCTATGCTGAGGAAGAACTCGCGAAGCTCGAGCCTCGGGTAGCGACCGTCGAAGAGGAACTCAAGGTCCTGCTGCTGCCCAAAGACCCGAACGACGAAAAGAACGTCATTCTCGAAATCCGCGCCGGGACCGGTGGCGACGAGGCCACATTGTTTGTGGCGGAAGTCTTCCGCATGTACAACCGCTATGCCGAGGCACAAAGGTGGAAAGTCGAGGTGCTGTCCACTTCCGAGTCGGGCGTCGGCGGACTGAAGGAAGTCATTGCGCTGATCGAGGGAAACAGGGTTTTTTCGCGGCTCAAATATGAAAGTGGCGTGCATCGTGTTCAGCGCGTGCCGGCCACCGAGCAGCAGGGACGAGTGCATACCTCGGCAATTACAGTGGCGGTCCTGCCCGAAGCCGAAGACGTCGACGTCAAGATTGAAGCAAAAGACCTGCGGGTGGACACGTTCTGCTCTTCGGGGCCGGGCGGGCAGTCGGTGAATACGACTTATTCGGCGGTGCGCATCACCCACATTCCGACCAACACGGTGGTCAGCTGCCAGGACGAGAAGTCGCAGATCAAGAATCGCGACAAGGCCATGCGCGTGCTGCGCTCGCGGTTGTATGAAGTCGAGATGCAAAAGCAGCAGGACGCGCTTGCTAAAGAGCGCAAGCAGATGGTGGGCTCGGGCGACCGATCGGAGAAGATCCGGACTTATAACTTTCCGCAGAACCGGCTTACGGATCATCGGATCGGATTTACTGTCCACCAACTGGAGCAAGTAATGGACGGCAAGATCCAGCCTCTGATCGACGCCCTGATCACGCATTTTCAGGCGGAGAAGTTGAAGCAGGAAACGGCCAGTGTGGTCTGAAAGGGGCGCAAAATGATGGTATAATGGCGCCATCATGATGTCACGTACCCAAATCACTCTGGACACTCAGGCCCACCACCGCGCTCGGCAACGGGCCGCCGAGCTGGGCGTGTCTCTTGCGGAGTATGTGCGTCGGCTGGTGGCGCGCGATCTCGCTAGTCCGCAACCCAAGGGGGATGTGACCTCAGTCTTCGACCTAGGTAATTCCGGCGGTTCGGATATCGCAAGGAACAAGGATTCGATGGTTGCCGAGGCTTTCCATTCCACGCCGAGGAAACCACGGCGCCGTTAAGACTTACCGTCCATGAGCCTGTTCGTCGATACATCGGTCTGGTACGCCGCCGCAGATTCTTCTGACGTCAGCAACGCTCGCGCAAAAGCCATCCTCAATGATGATGAGGCTTTGTACATTACCGATCACGTGCTGGTGGAGACCTGGACTTTGCTGCGATACCGACTCCACCGCCATGCCGCCGAACGATTCTGGGAAGGGCTGCGAACCGGGACGGCCACAATCGAGCCGGTCGGCACCGCAGACTTAGAAGCAGCCTGGCAAATTGGACTTTCCTACCGTGACCAGGACTTTTCCCTGGTCGATCGAACGAGCTTCGCTGTCATGCGCCGTCTTGGTATCGAGCGAGCCGCGTCGTTTGATGATCACTTTGCCGTGTTTCGCTTTGGTCCGAAACGTCGCCACGCTTTTGTCATCGTCGGCTAAGACCTGGCAGCGACCTCCTCGGGAGGATTTACTGTGGTGAAATAAGAGGGTGCAACTTCGCCAGGCTTTGAACGCGGCGGTGGAGCGGCTAACGGCTGCTCACGTGGGCTCACCCCGCATGAACGCCGAACTCCTCATCATGTTTACGCTCGGCTGCGATCGGGCGTATCTCTATGCGCACCCTGAACGCGAATTAACCGCCGACGAGACCCACCGCTACGACGAGGCAATCGCGCGCCGTGCGACCGGCGTTCCGGCGCAGTACATCACCGGGCATCAGGAGTTCTGGGGGCTGGATCTGATTGTGTCGCCGGCGGTGCTGATTCCGCGTCCGGAGACGGAGCATGTGGTCGAAACGGTGCTGGAGACTGTGTGGGGCGGACACTCCTGTCCGCCGCCGTTGCCTTTCTCAGACATCGGCACCTCGCAACCAGTCGGCAAGACACCGGCGCTAAGAATCGTGGACGTCGGCACCGGCTCCGGCGCGATCGCGCTGGCTCTCGCGAAAGAACTCCCCGCGGCTGAGATTCACGCCACCGACATTTCTGTCGAGGCGCTGGAAGTTGCGCGGGCCAACGCAGCCCGGCATGAACTCGGCTCGCGTATCAAATTCCATCAGACTGATCTCCTCGACGGCCTGCCACGCGGGGAGTTCGACTTCGTGGTTTCCAATCCACCCTATGTGGGCGAGTCCGAAGAAGACCAGGTACAACTGGAAGTGCGTCAGTTCGAGCCCAGGCGCGCCGTTTTTGCCGGTGCGACCGGCCTGGAAGTGATTGAAAGGCTGATTCCGCAGGCCCGTGAGGCGCTTCGTCCAGGCGGGTGGCTGGTGTTCGAGATCAGCGGGACCATTGCCGACGGCGTTCGACGGCTGTTATCGGGCTGGCCGGACGCGAAAATTACAAATGATCTGCAAGGAATTGCACGGGTGGCTCGAGCACGAAAATAGCCTGTCTCCGGGCCACGTCGGCGCGATCAACCGTAGAGAACGCAGAGGCCGCAGAGAGTTTCTGGGGAAACCCCTGTTTACACAGGCATTGCGGAAGGTCGCATAGAGCGTGACTGATGAATTCCTCTGCGTACTCCGCGTTCTCTGCGGTTCAAGCCTTTGGCCCCGGCCCGTCTTTGCCGTAGACCATCCGTACGGGATTTGCAATAATGCAGAAGCTTTTGGAGATTCGCGCAGTGAACAGAGTTTTTACATTTTTCGGAGCAGCTTCCGGTACACAATTGGGGCCGCTCGAACAACAGGTGCTCCAGGCACTGTGGTCGCGCGGCAGCGCCACTGTTCGTGAACTGCTCGAGGATGAAAAGATCACGCAGGCGTACACCACCGTGATGACCACGCTGGACCGCCTCTACAAGAAGCAATTGCTCGACCGGGTGGCGGAGGGTCGGGCATTCCGTTACTCTCCCCGGCATACTCCAGAGGAACTGCGCCGGGTAGCGGCGGTCGAAGGCATCCGGCAATTGCTGGGATCCGGCGACGCATCCGCGCTACCGCTTTCCTATCTGGTCGAAGCCCTCAGCACGCACGACGCACAGTTGCTGGATGAGCTCCAGGTGTTGGTCGAACGCAAGCGCCGTGAACTCAAGAAAGCGGAGCGGGAATAATGTTTGCACTGCGCGGCATCGCCGTTTCGCTTACGTTTTTCGTGCTGCTGTATGGCCTGCTGTCGTTGCTGGTGGTTTGTGGGTGGCGCTACCTGAAGTTCTCGCGCAGCGCCTCCGCCCAGGGACAAGCGAATTTGCTGTTCTGGACGCGCGTTTTCCCGCTGTTGGCGTCGGCGTGCGTCACTCTCGCTCTTGTGGTGCCTTCCTTTGTGTGGCTGGAACCCCGCTCCATTGATGAGGACATGGCTGTACCGCTGGTGCTCGGGCTCGGTTGCCTGTTGCTCTTTGCTGTAGGCACGTTCCGCGTGGTGGCCGCACAGACGAGGACTTCCCGCGTGGTAGCGGACTGGCTGAAGGGAGCCAATATTCTTGACGCAGGTGCAGCGGCGCCCACGTTTCAGGCCAATCGGGCTACTCCACCGCTCACCCTGGTTGGCGTCTGCACGCCGAGAGTTGTGGTTTCCGAAGCGACCGTTGCGCTGCTCAGCGCCGACGAACTGCGGGTTGCGGTCCAGCACGAAGTCGCGCACATGCGGTCCCGCGACAACCTGAAGAAGCTGGTCTTCCATTGTTCGCCTTTCCCGGGCATGGCGAGTCTCGAAAATGCCTGGCAGGAAGCAGCGGAACTGGCGGCGGATGACGGAGCGGTCGGGAGCGTTCGCGACGCGCTGGATCTGGCTGCGGCCCTGATCAAGCTTTCGCGATTGATTCCCGTGCAGAACGTTCCCGCATTCACCATGGCACTGGTGAACGGTTGCCCGGTCAGCGTGCGTGTGGAACGTCTGCTCGCCTGGAATGAGACCAAAGCCCGCGGAGTTCGACCTCGTTGGCATTACGCCATCCCGCCCGTTCTCGCCACGATTTTGTGCGCTGCCTTCCTTTACGGCCCAGCCTTGGCGGAGACACACAGACTTACTGAGTGGCTGGTCCGCTAGGGAGCGCCGCTGGTCAGTCGCAACTTTCTGCATGTGCCGTGCCCGCTTTGGGGCTCCAGCAGTACTACCTCTGGTAGTAGAAACCTCCTGGTCTGTAAGCTGCTTTTCCATGAAGGCGTTTCGCATTCTACCTGTGTTCCTCATGGCTACCTCGTGTGCATTCGCACAAAGTTCTCCTCCCGCTCCTCCGGCCCCGCAGCAGAAGTTGCCGACGGTGCAACAGCGCGTGGAGGTAACAACCACACGGCTGCCCGAAGACCCAGCAGAAGACCCCGCACCGATCGAGGTGTTCACCGGCGAGGAACTTAGCGCGCGCGGCGCGCGCGACTTCCGTGGCGCATTGTCCGCAGCCATGGGGGTTGAGATCGCGCCCGGCGGAGATTCCGGACCGGCCAGCTCGGTCCCTGACTTTTGGGGTCTTAAAGAATTTGACGCGTTTCTGCTCGTGGTCGACGGTGTACCTTGGGGCGGCGCCTTCAATCCCGCCCTCACCACTCTGGATCTGAATGACATTGAGCGCATTGAAGTGTTGCGCGGCCCGGCGCCAGTGACCTTCGGCGCTACGTCTTTCGTTGGCGTGGTTCACGTCGTGCACAAGGGTGTTGAGACTCCCGGCCGAACGCTGACCATCCGCGGCGGCAGCTACGGCAGCGGCGGCGGCTCATTCTCGACACCCATCCCCTTGGGGGGCGATTGGGCCTCGCGCCTAAGCATCGACGGGGAACGGCAGGGTTTTGCCGACGATCGCACCGACTACCGCCGTGGGCATGCCTTGTGGCGAGTGGGGAAAAAGCCGGTCCAGGACAATCGCGTCTGGTTCAATGCCGACGTCAACTGGCTGGATCAGAACCCCGCCAGTCCCCGCGTGCGCGACGGCAAAACCCTCTCTCCCGACAACCCCGTCGACACCAATTACAACCTCCCGGGCGCCTTCCTCGACGATCATCGCTTCACCGGCATGGTTGGCGTCGACCGCAAGGTCGGGGGAGCACTCTGGTCCACCACCGGCAGCGTGTCGCACAGCCGCCAGGATCTCTATCGGGGTTTTCTCACGACGCTCGACGACTCCAACCCGGACGTACCCGATGCACACGGCTTCAAGGAGAGGATCCCCCTCACCGATGTCTACGTCGATTCTCATGTGTCGTGGAAGCTCCCGCGTGCAGTGACATTCCTGGCCGGTGCCGATTACCTGCACGGGACGGGCACTGCGGAGGGAGCGGATTTCGATTACTTCGTGCACCGCAATGGCTCCTTCGAGAGTCAGATCGCTAAGCCCGACGTTCTTGACGTAACCATCAACGACCACCGCGATTTCTTCGGCCCCTACGCCTCGGTCGAGTGGCGGCCTCTGGACCGGCTTCGTTTCGATGCCGGTGTCCGGCTTAACGTCACTCACGAAAACAGGAAAGACGCCGACCCCGGTGCGGGCACTTCCACGGAATTCAGTCAAACCAACGTCCGCGCCGCCGGCAGCATCGGCGCCATCTTCACTGCGTGGCAGCGGAACCTGGACTCACTCAACCTGTACGTGAACTATCGCGACACGTTCAAGCCGGCCGCAATCGATTTTGGAATCGGCGAAAACGAAGGCGGCGCTGAGGGTGAATCAACAATATTGAAGCCTGAGACGTCTCGCAGCGTGGAAGGCGGAATCAAGGGCCGGTTCTGGAATCGCCGCGTGGAATTGGAAGCATCCGGTTTCTTCATGGATTTCTCGAACCTGGTGGTCGCCACCGTGGATGCGCAGGGGAATCCGCATTTGGAGAATGCCGGAGAGGAGCGCTTTAAGGGCTTCGAAACCGGCGCCGCACTATTCCTCCCGCACGACGTGATCGCGCGCGCGAATTACAGCTTCCACGATGCGACCTTTACGGAGTTCACTCAGATTTTCGACGGTAAACTGACCCAGCTTGCCGGAAAGCGTCTGGAAATGTCGGCACGCCATCTGGCCGGTATCAGTCTCTTCTATACTCCAGCACGTGGGTTTCTGGGCGGTGTGTCCATGAACTACACGGGCAGCCGGTTTTTGAACAAACGCAATACGGCGCCGGCTGAAGGTTTCCCGACCGTCGACCTCAGCGTTGGATATCGGACGCCCCGCTGGGAAGTGCGCATCGATGCTCGCAACCTTGCGGATCGCCGCGATCCGGTGGCAGAGAGCGAGCTGGGTGACGCACAGTACTATCTGATGACCAACCGGCGCGTGGAGGGCAGCTTCAGCGTGCATTTCTGAGGCGCGGACTCGGCTGGATGGCTACTCCGAGACCTGGGCAGGCTGGATCTCCTCCACGTCGATCCAACTGGTGGGGTAATGTCCGGTGTAGCAAGCCGAGCAGTAGGTGGTAACTTCGCCTTCGCCGCAAGCCTTCTTCATTCCTTCCAGTGACAGGTAAGCGAGAGAATCCGCGCCGATGTAGACGCGGATTTCTTCAATCGTCTTGTTCGCCGCAATCAAATGTTTCTTTGACGGCGTATCCACGCCGTAAAAGCACGGGGAGATCGTCGGCGGGCAGGAAATCCGCATGTGGACTTCCTTCGCGCCGGCATTGCGGATCAGGCGGACGATCTTCTTGCTGGTGGTGCCGCGCACGATCGAGTCGTCAATCAAGGCAACGCGCTTGCCCTCGAGCAGGCTGCGCACCGGATTGAGTTTGAGCTTGACTCCGAAGTCGCGCACCGACTGGCGGGGTTCAATGAACGTTCTTCCGATGTAGTGGTTGCGAATCAGGCCCAGGCGGAAGGGGATGCCGCTTTCGGCGGAATATCCCATCGCAGCCGTGTTGCCGGAGTCGGGGACGGGGACGACGATATCGGCATCCGTCGGCGCCTCGCGCGCCAGTTGCCGTCCCATCAGGTCGCGGCTCTGGTCCACCGAGCGGCCGAACACGAGGCTGTCGGGACGCGAAAAATAGACGTGCTCAAAAATGCAACTCGACTGCGCAGGCGAAGGCGAGTAGAAGCGCGAACTGACGCCCTCCGGGCCAACGATAACCAGTTCGCCGGGCTTCACGTCGCGTTCGTAAGTCGCCCCCAGCAAATCAAAAGCGCAGGTTTCCGAGGCGAACACGATCGTGTCTTTCTTCTCTCCGGTTAGCGTCGGGATGCGGCCCATGGCCAGCGGCCGGAAGCCGCGCGGATCGCGAGCGGCAAAGATCCGGTCACGGCTGATCATCACCAGCGAGAACGCCCCTTCCACGCGGCGCAGAGCGTCGGCGATGGCGTCGGGCAGAGTTTGTTCTCGTGAAAGCGCGATCAAGTGAACCAACACTTCGGTATCGCTGTTCGTCTGAAAAATGGAGCCTTGTGCTTCCAACTTCTGCCGAATTGCTAGCGCGTTCACCAGGTTGCCGTTGTGGGCGATCGCGATCGCGCCCTTGTTGGACTGCACCATGATGGGCTGAGCATTCAGCAGAGCCGAATCGCCCGCAGTGGAATATCGCGTGTGGCCGATCGCAAGAATGCCGCGCAGCGAGGTCAGGACTTCCTCGGTGAAGATGTCCGCCACCAGGCCCATGGCTTTGTGCGGACGCAGGCGCTCGCCGTCGGACGTGACGATGCCAGCCGACTCCTGTCCGCGATGCTGCAAAGCGTGCAGGCCCAGATAAGCAAGCGTCTCCGCCTCCGGGTGCGCGTGGATGGCGACTACGCCGCACTCTTCTCGAAATTTGTCGAAAGGCAGCATTTAGCAATTAGCCTTTAGCACTTAGCGGGAACAATTCCTCAGTCCGCAGCCGCTGCGCCCCGCTCCGTTCGCAGCGCTTTTTCCAGCGCGCTCTCGTACGCCTCGCGCAACTCCGAGACGGTCGCGGAGACCACTGGCTTGCCTTCCAAATTGATCTCCACCCGCTCGCCGCCCGTTTCGCCGAGCACATCAGCGAAGAGGCCGTATTCTACCGCCACTTGTTTGATTCGCGGCAGGTTAGTTGGGTCGCAAGACAACACAACCCGGCTGGCATCCTCGCCGAACAGCAGGAACTCAGGCGGGAGCTCATGTGACGTCAAATTGACCCGGAGGCCAACGCCCTTGGGAAAGGCTGATTCGGCGAGGGCTACGGCCAAGCCTCCGTCGGCGCAGTCGTGGACGGACTCGACCAGCCCCGCCTGGATCAGTGCTATCAACGCTCGTTGCAGCGTGGCTTCCTTCTCGAGGTCCAGCTCCGGCGGGTAACCCCATACAGCGCCGAGAATTTCCTTCGCGTACTCAGAGGAACCAAATTCTGACTCGGCATCAACCGCGTCTCCGCCTTCGCTGGCGCGCAGCAGGACAATCTTGCGTCCAGCTTGGGCAAAGTGCATCTTGGCCGCTTTGTGGACGTCCTCGAGAATTCCGACCACGCCCAGCACCGGCGTGGGATAAATCCCCTCGCCCAGAGTCTCGTTGTAGAAGCTGACATTGCCGCCCGTGATTGGGACTTCGAGTTCCTCGCACGCCTTGGTGATGCCGTCGATCACCTGCGAGAACTGCCACATAATGTGCGGCTTCTCCGGGTTCCCGAAGTTGAGGCAATTGGTTGCGCCCACGGGCGTCGCGCCGGTGCAAGCCACTTTGCGAGCAGCTTCCGCGACCGCGTGCATCGCGCCCAGCCGGGGATCGAGATAACACCAGCGGCTGTTGCCGTCGAGGGCCATCGCGAGCCCGCGCTCAGAGCCTTTGATGCGGATGACGCCGGCATCGCCCGCGCCCGGCGCCTCGACGGTATTGGTTTGCACCATGTGGTCGTACTGCTGCCAGACCCAGCGCTTCGAACAGATATTCGGACTAGCCAGCAGGCGCTTGAAGTTGACAGTAAAGTCGCCGGACGTGTCCGCAAGAACTGGTTTTGAGGAAGCCCCGCTTTCAGCCGCGCCGCCAAACCCTACTCGGGAGGGCACGGCTTCAGCCGTGCCGCCAGACGCCACTAACGATGCGGGCTTTAGCCCCTGAGGTTTGCCCCTTTGGAAGGATGAGAGCTTGATGTGCTCGGGCATCTCCCGCTCGACGGGCGGCTCCCAGCGCGCCAGCGGGCGTTTGTATACCGGTGCGTCGTCGGTGAGCGCGGCGTTCGGGATTTCAGCAACAACCTGGCCGTGCTCCAGCACGCGCATTTTCGCATCGCGCGTCACGCGGCCTACTTCAACCGCGTCGAGTCCCCACTTCTCGAAGACGCGAAAAACTTCTTCCTCGCGCCCTTTCTGCGCAACCAGCAGCATGCGCTCCTGCGACTCGCTCAGCATGATCTCGTAGGGGGTCATGCCGGTCTCGCGCTGCGGGACTCGGTCGAGCTCGATTTCGATTCCGGTGCCGCCGCGCGCGCCCATCTCACAGGTCGAGCAGGTGAGCCCGGCCGCGCCCATGTCCTGAATGCCGATAATCGCGCCCGTTTGCATGGCTTCCAGGCAAGCTTCCAGCAGCAGCTTTTCCAGGAACGGATCGCCGACCTGCACGTTGGGCCGCTTGGCCTCGGACCCTTCGCTGAACTCCTCGCTGGCCATGGTGGCGCCGTGGATGCCGTCCCGTCCGGTCTTGGCGCCCACGTAGATCACGGGATTGCCCTCGCCGGCGGCCCGCGCATAGAAGATCTGGTCGCGCCGGACGAGTCCGAGTGCAAAGGCATTCACCAGCGGATTACCGGAGTAGCACGGCTCGAACTTTACTTCCCCGCCGAGATTCGGCACGCCGAAGCAATTCCCATAGGAGGCCACGCCGGCGACCACGCCCTCCATGACGGAATGATTCTTGTGGATCTCGGCCTGTGTGGGGGGGCTCTGCCCCGCCTGACCGGGTCGGAGACCCGGTCCCACACTGATCGGCCCGAACCGCAGCGAATCCATCACCGCCACCGGCCGCGCGCCCATGGTGAAAATGTCGCGCAGAATGCCGCCGACGCCGGTCGCCGCACCCTGAAACGGCTCAATGAACGACGGGTGATTGTGCGACTCGATCTTGAACGCGCAGGCCCAGCCGTCGCCGATGTCGATAATGCCCGCATTCTCGCCCGGCCCCTGCACCACCAGCTTGCTGCGGGTCGGCAGCCGCTTCAGGTGCACGCGCGACGACTTGTAAGAGCAGTGCTCGCTCCACATCACGCTGAAGATGCCGAGTTCGGTCCGCGTAGGTTCGCGTCCGCCCAGCAGCTGTTTGATTTTTTCGTATTCGTCCGGAGTGAGGCCGTGTTCCCGGATCATCTCCGGCGTAACGGCTGGAATCGCAGAGGTGGTCATCACGGGGAAACTCTATTGTCGCATTTCGGGAGAGTTTTTACATGGCTGATCTGCGCGGAGCATTGCCGCAGCGTGAGGACTGCATTCGGGTATGAGAACGGGCCTTTTAGGCGTGGATTTGTTGCTTACTTTCCGGACTTTTCGCCCATCAGCAAAAGAATCCTGCCCATCAGGAACAAAGCTGAGCTGCAGAACAGGCCCTTCGCCACAAAGTAGGTCGGAATGCCGCCTTTGATGAGGCCCGCAGGCTGGAATCCTTGATCGCCGTTCATGGCTGCCCAGAGGCAGAGCAGCAATACCACGAGAGCAACAATCGGATTGACGATTCTCAGGTACGTTTTCATGACTTCATCTCCGCAGGTTTCACGCGCTGCCGCGCGCCTTTCTCTTCGAGACGAACACATTGTAAGCCAACGTCAGCCTGCAGCAGCAGTGACAGGTCTGTGGTTTCTTCGTTATCCTAGCGCCCACCATGACCAATGTTGTCATCGCACCACCCGCCGGGCGCCCGGAGAAGCAGGCTTTCTGGCAGAACGAGATGCTCGCCGTCGTGGGAATCGCAGCCGTCAGCTTCGTGCTGCACATGATTTTCAACAACCGCTATGGCTATTTCCGCGACGAGTTCGACTACCTCATTTGCGGCAATCATCCCGCCTGGGGGTACGTAGACCAGCCACCCTTAGTCCCGATCCTAAGCCGCATCTTCCGTACGCTATTCGGAGATTCGCTCCGCGCCATCCGGTTGATGCCGGCGCTCGCCGTGTCGGCGACCATCATCCTGAGCGGCATGATTGCGCGCGAGTGGGGCGGGAAGCGGTTCGCGGTCGTGTTGACGGCGCTGGCCGTGCTGATTGCCCCCATCTATCTGTCGAACGGCAGCCTGCTGACCAGCAACTGCCTGGAGCCTCTGCTGTGGATGGGGTGCGTGTACTTCGCCATCCTCGCCGCAAAGCACAATGAACCGTGCTACTGGCTGTGGTTCGGCGTAGTGGCCGGCATCGGTATGCAGGAAAAATACTCGATCGCCGTGCTCGGATTCGGAATCGTCGTTGGCTTGCTCTTGACCGAGCAACGTCGAGTTTTTTGGAACAAGTGGATCTGGATCGGTGGAGCCGCGGCATTCCTCATCTTCCTGCCCAATTTGATATGGAACATCGCCAACGACTGGCCCTTTGTGCAGCTCATGAGCAATATAAAAGCGAATGGCCGCGATGTGGCGCTTTCGCCCTGGCAGTACTTCTCGCAACAGATGCTCCTCCTTCACCCTTTCAACGCGATTCTGTGGATCACCGGCGTGGTCGCGCTGATGCTGGCCGCTCGTTTCCGTCCCTACCGCTTTCTGGGATGGGCCTACGTCGTTGGGTTCGCGGTCTTCGTGGTGCTCAAAGGGAAGAACTATTATCTGGCCCCCATCTACCCGGTCTATCTGGCGGCCGGGGCGGTCGTGATTGACGATGCGATCGACCGCGTCCGGCAGGGATGGCTGAAACCGGCCATCGCGGTTGTGCTACTGGTCGGGGGTGCGCTCCTTGCTCCGGTGGTTGTGCCTGTGCTGTCCGTGGATGCGTTCTTAACCTACATGGATAAGCTGCCGTTCAAGATTCCGCGCAGCGAGCGCAGCCACGCCCGGGCGGCGTTGCCGCAGCACTATTCCGATCAGTTTGGCTGGAATGAGGTTGTGAGCGGCGTTGTGGGAGCCTGGAACCGGATTCCGCTCGAGGAACGGAAAGATTGCGGCATCTTCGCGCAAGACTACGGACAGGCCGGCGCCATTGATTTTCTCGGACCGAAGTACGGCCTACCCCCCGCGCTTAGTGGACACCAGACGTGGTGGCTGTGGGGACCGCGCGGATACTCCGGCAATTGCCTGATCGTGCTCGATGACACCCAGGAAACGTTGGCGACACATTTCGAGCACGTCGAGTATGTCGGCAGAACGCCCGACAATCCCTACGCGCTCGAGAAGCAACTCACCGTCTTCATCTGCCACGGCTTCAAGCATGGAACGCTGGCCGAGATATGGCCGAAGCTGAAGAGGTGGCGGTGAGCTCGGGCAAGCGGATGAAAGACCCTACGTGGAGATACGGACGCGCCCACGCGAGTCCGCTACGCCACCCATGTTCAGGCTGTCTTCGCGCTCTTGTTCAATTTCAGGGCAAGCAACGCGATCGCGGTCGAGGTCTTATGGTCCGCGCTCCAGGGCGGGCCGAGAGACTTGCGCAACACATCCACATTCTTTCGCAACCCAGGTTCTGTGATATCCCAGGCGGCAGCTGCGCGTACCCAAACCTCGCGTTCGCGCGTACGGACGACTGTCAGCCCGCGGCTCTCGCAAGCGGAGATGATCGCGTTCTGGAAAAGCGCGCCCTCGGCAGCGTGGATCAGAGGATGCGACCGGAGAATTGCAGACAGATCGTTTGGGACAACCGTGGAGCCGGAAAGAACTCCGCAGGCATCAACCCTGACTCCACGAGAAGTCAATTCCTCCAGGGCGTCTTTGACCGCAAAGCGTGCAACTTCCTGCGACGCCTTCGTCCCACGTTTCACAAGTTCCGTTGCCTGCATCAGCGGCATCTCAGACGCCTGGTGATACAGGAAACGCGGAATTGAGCTATTCGGCGGCAACAATTCGATGCGTCGGCGAAGGAGCACTCGAATGTCACCCGGATGGCCAGCTACCGCGACCAAAGCGGCCCAGCCGGTGTGGAGCTTGAATCCAAGTGCGGCCCGCGACGTCATAAGCCAGAGTTTACTGCGCATGGCTGGCTCTGCAAAGCGTTGCGATCGAAGCGGGCCACTATACTGTTTTCGCATGAAGTCCGTCATCGTCGGCACCGCCGGGCACATTGATCACGGCAAGACGTCGCTGGTGAAGGCCCTGACTGGCATTGATGCCGACCGCCTCGAAGAAGAAAAACGCCGGGGCATCACGATTGACATCGGATTTGCCCACCTTGAATTGCCTGCGCCCAGCAACGAGGTCCTGCGACTCGGTTTTGTAGATGTACCTGGGCACGAGCGCTTCGTCCGCAACATGCTCGCGGGCGTAGGTGGGATTGACCTGGTGCTGCTGGTGATCGCCGCCGACGAAGGCATCAAGCCGCAGACGCGCGAGCATTTCGACATCTGCCGCCTGCTTGCCGTTCGTCGTGGCATCACGGTGCTGACCAAGTCCGACGCCGTTGATCCTGACACGCTCGAAGTCGTGCGCCTTGAGGTGGAAGACTTTCTCCGCGGATCGTTTCTCGATCCGTCGCACTCGCCGATGGTCGCCGTGAGTTCGCTGACGGGTGCTGGGCTGGAAGAGTTGCGAGCGGCGCTGGCAAAGGTAGCGGCGGAAGTCTCAGCCAAAGACTCGACCGCGCTGGCGCGCCTGCCCATTGACCGCGTCTTCACCATGAAGGGTTTCGGCACCGTCGTGACCGGGACGCTGGTCTCCGGAACGATTTCAAGAGAAGAAGAACTGGAAGTCTTTCCCAAGGGCCAGCGTCTACGCGTTCGCGGAGTGCAGGTGCATGGCGCGGCCGTGGAACAAGCGATTGCGGGACAGCGCACTGCACTCAATCTCGCCGGGGTCTCAACCGACGACCTGGCGCGCGGCATGACGCTCGCTCCGCCGGATACCTTCCAAGCCACTCCGCGACTCGACGTCTCGCTCTCGCTGCTCGCGTCCGCAAAGCCCCTGAAAGACCGCGCTCGAGTTCACTTCCACGCTTACACGATGGAGACCGTCGCCGAGGTTCGCCTATATGGGGCGAAACAGGTCGCTCCCGGAGGGCAGGCATATGCGCAACTCAGGCTGGCCGCGCCCACGCTTCTCCTGCCCGGAGATCGTTTCATCCTGCGCCAGTTTTCGCCGGTGGTGACGATCGGTGGCGGAGTCGTGCTGGACGCGGCCCCGCTGCCGAAGATGAAGAATGTTCAGGATTTCCTGAGTGCGCTCGAGAGCGGCACGGCGGAGACAATACTCGAAGCTCGCATCGCGCGCCGAGGTCCGCATGGGCTCTTACTTTCGCAGGCGACAACCGAAACAGGATGGCGGAGGGAATTTATCCTGCCGCAGTTGGCTGAGGTTTTGGAGAGCGGAACCGTTCGGCGGATTGCAGACACGCTGTTGAACGCTTCTTCTTTCTCTCTTCTCACCTCTTCGCTGACCGGTCTGGTTGCCGAGTTCCACCAGAAAAATCCCCTGGTGGCTGGAATCGGCAAAGAAGAGCTGCGCGATAAGTTGCAGGTCGGCGGGGAAATCTTCTCGGCTGCAATCGATGCGTTGGTCCGTGAAAAAAGGCTGGAAGTTGCCGCCGAAGTTGTGCATCTCTCTGGACGCGACGTCGTCATGAAAGACGAAGAGGCGGAGTCGAAACAGCTGATCGAGCAAGCGTTTCGTTCGGCAGGATTGAAGGTCCCGTCGTTGCGGGAAGTGCTGGCAGGTCTGAAAGTGGACAAGGTTCGCGCCCAGAAGATCGTGACGCTCTTACTGCGGGAAAAAGCGCTGGCGAAAATATCCGACGATCTCGTCTTTCATCAGAGCGCGCTCACGGATCTCCGCCAGAAAATAGCCGCGCTCAAGAGCACCACGCCGAAGATCGACGTCGCCCGCTTCAAAGACCTAACGGGGGTCAGCCGCAAGTATGCGATTCCGCTGCTGGAGTATCTCGATCGCGAACGGGTGACGCGGCGGGTGGGAGATGAAAGAGTGATTCTGTGATTGCGAAAATGAGAAGTGAGGCTGGCAGTAGTGATGCAGCGGTTGAGCCGAAAAATAAAACGACTTGTCATTCTGAGCGCAGCGAAGAACCTGCTTTTTGTCGCTGCATTGGAAAGCAGGTCCTTCGGCCGCCAAAGTGCGGCGGCCTCAGGATGACAATTCTTTAATGGTTCTAGATTTTCTCTTCCGGGAACTCAACCTCCAGCGCCAGCGGCCCGGTAACGCGATTAGTAAGATTCGCCAGGCCGATCAGCATGTGCAGGTCCACGATCTGCTCATCGGAAAAGTGTTTCTTGAGTTCGCCGAAATCAGCGTCGCTGGCGGCGCCTGGAGTGCGGGTAAGCTTCTCGCCGTAGCGTAGTGCGGACTGCTCCGGCCCGCTAAAGCCAGAGTAGTTTCCCTCCTTCAGGGCTCTCATCTGCTCCGTCGTCAGTCCGGCCCGCTTGGCGCCCTGGATGTGGTGCTGGGTGCAGTAGTGGCAGCCATTGATCAGCGATGCGCGAAGATAGACGGCCTCATATAGTTTGCGGTCGAGCGAGCGTCCCACGCTGGCGTAGAAGCCAAGAAAATTGCCGAGCATCGCCGGGCGGTGTGCCAGCGCTTTTTGGATGTTGCCGGGCTTGCCTTTCAACTTGCCATCGTAAATTTCTTTGACTTCCGCGGTGGCGCGTTCCGGTTCAATCAGCGCAATGCGAGCCATCAAGGTTCTCCTCCGTCGCGCACCTATAATAAACACTGGGAGACACTTTGAGCCGGGTGCATATCATCGGAGCTGGGCTGGCGGGATCGGAAGCGGCGTGGCAGTGTGCGCGACGAGGTATTCCGGTTGAGCTGTTTGAGATGCGTCCGGTGCGAACGACTCCGGCCCACCAGACTGCCGACTTCGCGGAACTCGTCTGTTCCAATTCGTTGAAGTCCGACAGCGAGAACACGGCCCCCTGGCTGCTGAAAGAAGAAATGCGGCGCGCCGGATCGCTGCTGCTGGAGATCGCGCGGGAAACGGCGGTGCCGGCCGGCCATGCCCTCGCTGTGGACAGGGCAGAGTTCTCACGGAAGGTGACGGACGCGATTTCCAGCGAACCCCTGATCCATATTAGGCGCGAAGAGGCGGCACACATTGAAGCCGGTCAGATCACGGTCATCGCCACCGGCCCGCTTACTTCGGACGCGCTCTCGCAAGAAATTGCGCGCCTGAGCGCGGCGACGGATGGGGCTTCCGATGCTGGTTCGCCGGTTGCCCGCGATGGGGATTCGAGTCCAGGCCTTTCGCGGGCGGGGGCCCCTTCGACTCTCGCTCAGGGCAGGTTCGCTCCACACAACCTGTATTTCTACGATTCCATCAGCCCGATTGTCGAAGCCGACTCCATCGACATGAGCAAGGTGTACCTCGCGGCCCGATACGACAAGGGGTCGGCGGACTACATCAACTGCCCAATGTCGAAAGAACAGTACGACACGTTCTACGACGCGCTGCTGGCGGCTCACTCGGTCGAAGAAAAGGACTGGGAGAAGCTCAACTACTTTGAAAGCTGTCTGCCGATCGAGGAGATTGCCCGCCGCGGCCGCGACACGCTGCGCTTCGGGCCCATGAAGCCGGTCGGATTAAAGGACCCGCGAACGGGCAAAATCCCGTACGCTGCGGTCCAGCTGCGACAAGAAAATCTGCGAGCCGATTCCTACAATTTCGTGGGTTTCCAGAACCACCTGAAATTTGGCGAACAGGCGCGAGTGCTGCGCCTCATCCCCGGCCTGGAAGGCGCCCGCTTCCTGCGCCACGGACAAATCCACCGCAACACCTACATCAACGCCCCCACCCTGCTCACTCCGACCCTACAGATGAAGGGGCATCCTCGAGTGCTGTTTGCGGGACAAATCTGCGGAGTCGAAGGCTACGTGGAATCAATCGCAACCGGGCTGATGGCCGGGCTGAATGCGGCAGCTTTGGCCGCAGACAGCGAACCCCTGCCGCCACCGCGTGCGACCGCGTTCGGCTCCCTTGTGAATTACATTACGCAGGCCGATCCCAGGAACTTTCAACCAGCGAATATCACGTTCGACCTCTTGCCCGCTCTGGAAGCCCGCGTTCGCGACCGCAAAGAACGGCATCGCCAGCAGTGCCAGATTGCGCTCAACGCATTCCAGGGATGGTGGAGCCAGGTTTCGCCCTCCGCTGTGCTGAGCCCGCGATAGCAGCTACCGCGATCTTGATAAGTCCTTTGGAACCAATCCTTACCAGCCTGCGTATCTTCGTCCGGGGAGAGCTCCGCTTCCGTTTTCGCGCGGGCCCCGTCGAACCCTTGCATGTCGTTCCGTGACCTCATTCAGGACGTCTTCCGAACCCTCTGGGCGCATCGCGTGCGCACCCTGCTGACGATGTTCGGGATCGCCTGGGGCGTGGTGTCGATCGTCCTGATGGTGGCGGCCGGCGAAGGACTCCGCGTCGGACAGGCAAAGCAAGCGGAGACGCTGGGCCGCGATCTGATGATCGTCTTCCATGGCCGTACCAGCCTGCAAGCGGGCGGCACCCGAGCGGGTCGGCTCGTGCACTGGGTAGACTCGGACCTCCCCCATCTTCAAGCCGAAGCGCCCGACTGCCAGAACGCGATCCCCGAACTTGAGCAGAACGATGTTCGCTCCCATACTGCCTACAACGCCGCCGCGTTCACGGTCACAGGTTCGATGCCGGAATTCGCTGAAATCCGCAGCCTGGGCATAAGCGAAGGACGGTTCTACAACTCGGACGACCTCAAGGATGCCCGCCGCGTCGCCTTCCTGGGCTCGGACGCGAAGAAGCAGCTGTTCGGAAGCCGGCCCGCAGTGGACGAGCTCGTGTACCTGAACGATGTTCCTTTCACGGTTGTCGGTGTCATGTCGTCCAAAAAGCAGGACTCGAGCTACGACGGCTGGGATGTCAACAAAGTCTTCGTTCCCTATTCGGCGATGCGCCGCGACTTTCCAGACAAACCGCCCGGCACGCCCGAAACCTTCGACCAGTTGCTGGTCGTTCCCCGGTCGGTTGAGCAACACGAAGCCTGTAAAGGACAAATTCGGCGAGTGCTGGCCCGGCTCCACAACTACGATCCCAAGGACAAAGAAGCCTGCCCCATATGGGACACGATCGAGGAAGCCAAGGCTTTCCGCACCATGACCGACGGAATGAAGTATTTTCTCGGCGCCGTGGGTGTCGTAACCCTGTTTCTGGGCGGGCTCGGAGTGATGAATGTCATGCTGGTCGCAGTCCGGGAACGCACGCGTGAAATCGGAGTGCGCAAAGCGATGGGAGCTCCGGCGGACAGCATCCTGCGGCAATTCTTCCTGGAGGCGCTGATCGTGGCGCTGGTGAGCGGGGGAACAGGCCTGCTCATCGCGTTCAGCATTTGTGCGTTGGTAAACCTGCTTCCCATGCCCGATTTCTTCGCGGGACTGCTACCCACCTGGCAGACCGGCGTGCTGTCGCTCGCTGTGCTTGGCACGATCGCGATCCTGTCGGCGTTGTATCCGGCGCGCCGCGCAGCGGCCATTGATCCCATTGAAGCCCTGCGGCATGAAGCCGGAGGTTAAAGCTGGTTTCGGGAGGGCACGACTTCAGTCGTGCCGCAAAAGCCGCACAGGACAAGGGCTTTTTAGCCCCTGAGGGCCCGGGCTGCAATTGCTAGAAGGATTTTTAAAACAGTTCCACAGGAAAGAGAACTATAGGCGCACCGAATGCTCTATCAGATCTTCAACGAAGCCTGGACCGCGTTACGGCGGAACCGCACCCGCAGCGCGCTCACCATGCTTGGGATCGTCTGGGGAATCGCCACCGTCACGTTGCTGATTGCCTATGGCGGCAGCTTCCGGCAGATCCTGGTCAGCGGCTTCGACGCTTTCGGCAAGGGCGCGGTCATTTGCTGGCCGCAGCAGACGAGCGAGCAGCCGGGCGGACAGCGCGCCGGCAAGAAAGTCGTGTTCGAACAAGCGGACCTTGAGATGGTCAAGGAAACCGCGAATTTCGTGAAGCACGTTTGCCTGGAGACGGTGCGCCGTCCGGGCATTGCGTATGGAAATCGGATGGTAGGAACCGCCGCCATCCGAGGCGTCTGCCCCGAGTATGGCGAGATGCGCAATGAAGAGCCGGACGAAGGCCGCTGGATCAACGCTCTGGATCAACTGGAGCGTCGCCGCGTCGTATTTCTCGGGGCTCGCGTCCGGGAGCAGTTGTTCGGCGGACGTCCGGCGGTGGGTGAGACCGTGGTCATTGGGGGCGTGCGATTCACGGTCATCGGCACGATGGGACGCAAGATCCAGCTCAGTAACTATTTCTCCAGCGACGACGATTCTGCCTGGATCCCCTATTCGGCAGCCGGTGATCTTTGGAACACCAAGGAAGCAGCGGTCATGCTGTTCGAGCCGATCGCTCCGCAGTTCGAGCAGCGCGCCATGGCGCAGGTGCTGGCGGCAGTCGCGACCCGGCAGCAGTTCTCTCCCACCGACAAGAAGGCCATCCAGATGTTCGGCCGCGAAGAGTTCCGCCCGGTGATCAATGGAATCACCATCGGCCTGCAAGTGTTGCTGGTGTTTATCGGCATACTGACGCTTGGCATTGGCGGCGTCGGCGTGATGAACATCATGCTGGTTTCAGTGGATGAACGCATCCGCGAGATCGGCTTGCGGCGCGCGCTGGGCGCGCGCAAATGGCACATCAAGGCCCAATTCCTGGCGGAAACTCTGCTGATCATGCTGCTCGGAGGAGCGATTGGAATTGTGGTGTCGTACGTGGTGGCGGCAGCGGTGGGCACGCTGCCCCTCATGGGCCCTCTGTTCGAAGACGATTCCGGGAAAGCCGACATCCACCTGAAGATTTCTTTCTTTACGTTGACGATTTCGACCGCCGTGCTGCTGATCGTCGGGGTCCTCAGTGCGCTGATCCCAGCAGCCCGCGCCGCCAATCTCGATCCGGTCGAAGCTCTGCGCTACGAGTGACTGCCGTCAGCGCCTGGCACATTCCTGGTTGACGCCCACCTCGCGCCGAATTACTCTGCGCCTGTCAAGGAGAGTGCTCCGTGCCCGTGTCCGCCGTCGATTGCGTCCAGCCTGCGATCCAGCACACCAGACAACAGCTATTTACCCGCTTTCGCTTTGGGCAGTGGTCCCGGCTGGCGCTGGTCGGGATATTAGCTGCGGAACTCCATGTCGGAGGATGCAACTTCGGGAACTTCGGTCAGTTTGCGACGCGGTCCCCGAAAGATGGGCACGAGTTTCTGGCCGCGCCCTTTCCGCACATTGACCCCGCGCGCATCGCGCAGTTTGCTGGACTGATCGCGGCCGCGGTCTTCCTGGCGATCATCCTGTTCTTCATTTTCCTGTATATCAGCAGTGTCTTCCGCTTCATCTTGTTCGACTCAGTGTTGCGGCGGGAGTGTTCGATCGGCGGCGGCTGGCAGCGTTGGCATCGTGCGGGCCGGCGCTTCTTCCTGTGGCAACTGGTTTTCCAGATTGCCACCGGTCTGTTCTTCGCGTTGCTCATCGGCATTCCTGTGTTCATCGCGGCGACGGCGGGATGGTTCAAAGACTTCAAGCAGCACGTCGCGGGCATGGTGGGCGGGCTGATACTGCTGGTCGGCGTGGTCTTGATCTTTGCACTGGCCGCTGCCGTAGTGCAGGTGCTGGCGAAAGATTTTCTGGTACCCGTCATGGCTTTGGAGAACCTGGATTTTGCCGATGGCTGGAGCCGGCTGTTAGGCCTGATGCGCGGGGAGCCCGGGAAGTACGCGGTCTATGTTCTGCTGAAATTTGTGCTGTCCATTGCGGCGGAGATTCTGTTTTCAATCATCGCGATTATTCCAGCGCTGGTCGTAATCTTCCCCAGCGTCGTGCTCGTGGTGGCGGCCAAGGCCGCCGGCATGGGCTGGGGTGTAGCGACAATCAGCCTGGCGGTGATCTTCGGCGTCATCGCGTTGCTGGTTTTGATCTATCTGGTGGTGCTGGTTTCCGTGCCTGCGACGGTCTTCTTTCCCGCATACGCCATGTATTTCTTCGCCGCCCGCTATCCCAATCTCGCGGCGCTGCTCAACCCGGCTCCCGCTCCGCCCGCGCCCGAGTCGCCGCCGGCGCTGGAGACGCCACCGCCACCCCTGCTTCCATCGTCCGAGCCGATCGGATAGCGCGCGGGAACTCTAGCTTCCGCCGGGGTGTCCAATTCACCAGACACGCGCGTGCCCGAGAGGAGAAATTTCCATGGCATTCTCAACGGCAGGCGGTGGTCCGTCTGCGCCACAAATGAACGTCACGCCCCTGATCGACGTTCTGCTGGTGCTGATCATCATTTTCATGCTCGTGGTGATACAGGAGAAACCGCACGGGCTCGAAGCTCAGATTCCGCAGGAGCCAAATCGCAAAGACCACACCATCCCGCCGCCCGAGCGGACGATTGTGATCCAGGTGCGGGATGGGAAGAGCGCCGATCATCCCGAGGTCAAGATCAACGAAGAGACGGTGGCGTGGAGCGATCTGCACCAGCGGCTGGTGGACATCTTCAGCATCCGCGTGGAGCGGATCGCGTTCGTGAAGGCCGATGACGATATCGACTTCCAGAGAGTCGCGGATGTGATTGATACCGCCCACAACGCCGGCGTGGATCGCCTCGGCCTGCTGCATGACGAAACCGCGGCGGTGCACCACCGCGACCGCTAGACGACAACGCCGACCGTTTGCTTTTTCTCTTGTCCGCCTGTAGAAAAGCTGAACCACGCAGGGAGTCGGACAATGTCGGCAAACGTTTTCGAGCGAGTTCGGGCGAGTTTTGTGCAGCAACAATTCATGGCAACGCTGGGCGCGTCGCTGGTCTCGGTGAAGCCGGGCGCGGTCGAGATCGGCGTACCGTTTCGAGCGGACCTCACGCAGCAGAACGGCTTCATTCACGCCGGAGTCATCACCAGCATGCTCGACTCAGCGTGTGGTTACGCCGCGCTGAGCGTCGCGCCCGAAGATGCCGGCGTTCTCAGCGTTGAGTTCAAGGTGAATTTGCTGTCGCCCGCAGTGGGAGAGCGATTCGTGGCCCGAGCGCAGGTGAAACGGGCGGGGCGAAGGATCACGGTTTGCGCGGCCGATGCGTTTGCAATCAATGGCGCCGGCGAGAAGTTGGTCGCCACCATGCTGGCCACGATCATCACGATGAATGCTACCTCCTCTTGGTAATGCGCTACCGTGACCGGTTCTTGATCCAGATCGGCGTCCCCATGAACCGGAACGCTGCGCGAATCTGGTTTTCGAGAAAGCGCTCGTAGGAAAAGTGCAGTTTCACCGGACGGTCCGTAAACAGAATGAACGTTGGCGGAGCCACCGCGGCCTGCGTCATGTAGTAGATCCTCACCCGTTTGCTCACGGGGACCGAGGCGCGGTCGAAATCAACTGTCTTCAGGAAGCGGTTCATCTCGCCGGTTGAGATGCGTTTGCGGCGCTCAGCGGCGACCTGCTCGATCAGCGGAAGAATTTTGTCGGTGCCCTTGCCGTTTTCGGCGGAGATGAACAGCACCGGCGCATAACTCAAAAATTTCAACCCGTAGCGCAAGCGCTCTTCGTAGAGTTTCCGGTCTTGAGGACGCCTAGCCTCCTGGATGCGCGCTGCCTTCGACTGGCTGACCGCACGCTTCTCGCCACTGGTAACCAAATCCCACTTGTTGACGACGATGATCACCGACCGGCCGCTCTCGTGCGCATAGCCGGCAATCGACGCGTCGAGCCCGCTGACGCCCTCGGTCGCATCCACCAGGAAGAGCGCGATGTCGGCGTCTTCGATATTCTTGCGCGCCATCACGACCGACAGTTTCTCGGCCATCAGATGAGTCTTGCCCTTGCGCCGGATGCCGGCGGTATCAATGAAGCGGATCTTACGGCCATTGTGTTCGATGACCTCGTCCACCGCATCGCGAGTCGTACCCGGGATGGGCGAGACAATCGCGCGCCAGGTGCCCGTCAGCCGATTCAGCAAAGTAGACTTACCAACATTAGGATGCCCAATGATCGCCACCTTGATCTCGTGCAGCTCCGGCTCAATGTCTTCCCCGGTGCCTTCCTCCGTGTCCTCCGTGACCTCTGTGGTTATGCCTTTGACTTCAGGTAGCACCGCCAGTATCCCGTCGAGCAAATCATCCAACCCCCGCGCATTCTCGGCCGACACCGGAAACACATTCCGAATCCCGAGCCGGTGGAGTTCTCCCTCCAGCGATTCCTGCTTTTCGGTATCGATTTTGTTGGCGGCGAGAAAGATCGGCTTCCCGGTGCGGAGGAGCAGGCGCGCCAGTTCCCGGTCGGGTCCGGCGATTTCAGAACGCGCGTCCACCACCAATACGATCGCGGCAGCCTCATCAAAAGCGACTCGCGCCTGGCGAAAGATTTCGGATGGAATGAATTCCTTGTCTTCCGGGACAATCCCACCGGTATCCACCACTCGAAACTCGCGTCCCCGCCATTCGGCTTCGCCATAGAGACGGTCGCGTGTAATGCCGGGTTCGTCTCCGACACTGGCGCGTCGCGAGCCCGTCAGCCGGTTGAACAGCGTGGATTTGCCCACGTTGGGGCGGCCGACGATGGCAACGAGAGGTAACAATTCCGGATTCGTGCCTGCCGGTCGAGGCAAAGTGCCCACCCGTTCATCGCTCAGATTGGCTTTGGTTTTTCTCAAGTGTCTATTGCAAAAGTAGCGCCGGCACCTTGCCGGCTGTCCTGAGGGCACCCTGCCCTCAGTGCGGGCGAGGCGCCCACACGACAGCCGCCGAGGCGGCGGCGCTACAAAAGCTTTGCCGCTATTATAGAGACTCTGTGGCTTCGCGCTCCCATGCTGTCTCTCCGGCCGCTGGCTTCTCGCTCTACCAGTTCTTTGCCCCCGGCGGTCTGCTCTCGAAAACCCATCCTGCCTACGAGTTTCGCCGCGGTCAATTGCAGATGGCTCAATCCGTCGAAGAGGCTATCGCAGAGAAGCGGCACCTGATCGTTGAGGCCGGCACCGGCACGGGTAAAACGCTCGCTTATCTGCTCCCGGTGATTCGCTCGGGCAAGCGCGTCATCATCTCGACCGGCACCAAGAACCTCCAGGAACAGCTTTTTCAAAAAGATGTCCCTTTTCTGGAACGGGCGCTCTTCGCGGACGGCGGCGGCAAGCTTTCTGTCTGCTACATGAAGGGACGCAACAACTATCTCTGCCGCAAGAAGCTCTACGACCTGACGAACGAGCCGGTGCTCAGCGGCCTGGAAGAGATCGAGCACTTTCAGGCGATCGCGGCCTGGGATAAGACGACCGGAACCGGCGACCGCGCGGAACTCGCCGAATTGCCTGAGGCGAGCGCGCTTTGGCACAAGCTCGACGCCCGCGCCGATACGTGTCTGGGGCAAAAATGCAAAGAATGGGAGCGCTGCTTCATCACCGAAATGCGGCGGCGCGCGGCCGAGAGCGACATTGTCATCGTCAATCATCATCTCTTCTTTGCCGACCTCGCCATCAAGTTGGAAGCGGAGAACGCGCCCGACGCCGGCGTGCTGCCCGATTGCGGAGTCGTCATCTTCGACGAAGCACACGAACTGGAAGAGGTCGCGGGCAACTACTTCGGCATTTCGGTCAGCAACACGCGGATGGAAGAGCTGGCGCGCGACATCGAAGGTCTGCTGCAGCGCGAAAAGCTCTATACGCCGGGGATCTCGAGCGCCATCGGTTCGCTGCGCGACCGCTCGCAGCTCTTTTTCTCGCTGGTGCCTGCCGGAGAAGGCCGGTTTGCCTTCGACAGCCGGAAGGAGTTTCTCGAGGAAAATGGCGAGGAGTACGACGCCCTGAATCAGGCGCTCCGCCGGATCGGCGCGGAACTGGAGCAGCTCCCTCAGAAACCGGAACAGGTGTTCAGCGTCGCGCGTCGAGCGCAGCAATTGCAGGTGCAGCTCAGTTTCGTGATGGAGGATGAGGATCCGAACACCGTGTTCTGGATCGAGCGCCGAGGTTTTCGCGGGATGGCGGGTGCCTCCCCTCGCCAGGGCGGGGCGCGTTCCGATCGCCAGGATGCAGGGCGTTCCGATTTGAAGGGGCGCGGCTTCAGCCGCGCCGAAGACGCCTCATTTACTACCGGGGCTTCAGCCCCCGAGGGAAGACGTTCGGGCCGGACCAATGTTTTCCTGCAAGCCACGCCCATCGAAGTCGGTCCCATCCTGCGCGAATGCCTGTGGTCGAAGCTGGAGACGGCTGTCCTGACCTCCGCCACGCTGGCCGTGGGCGGCGGGTTCGACTACATCCGGCAGCGCCTGGGCCTCGATCATGCGCGCGAATCAATCGTGCCCTCGCATTTCGACTACGAGAGCCAGGTCATTCTGTACGTCCCGCCCGATCTACCCGACCCACGCACGCCGCAATTTTCTGCGCAAGCGTCGGACCGCATCAAGCGACTGCTGGAGATCACGCGCGGCCGCGCTTTCGTGCTCTTCACCAGCTACGCCCAGATGAATGAAATCTACGAGCGCCTGCTGGGCGTGCTGGATTTCCCGATGCTGAAGCAGGGCGATGCGCCGAAGTCCGCGCTGCTCGAGGAGTTCCGCAACACAGCTCATGCGGTGCTTTTCGGAACATCATCGTTCTGGCAAGGTGTGGACGTGCAAGGTGAGCAGTTGAGCTGCGTGATCATTGACCGCCTTCCGTTTGCCGTGCCGAGCGATCCGGTCGTAGCTGCCCGGGTGAAGGCCATCGACGCCGGCGGCGGCAACGCCTTCTACGAATACCAGGTGCCGGGCGCGGTGATCACGCTGAAGCAGGGCTTCGGGAGGCTGATCCGCTCGCTGCACGATCGCGGACTACTGGCGCTGCTCGACAACCGCATTCTGAAGAAGTCGTATGGGCGGGTGTTTGTGGAGAGCTTGCCGAGTTACACCAGGACGACTGACCTGCGGAAAGTGGAGGAATTTTTTGGGATTGGCGGTGTGGAGGCGGGTCTTTGACCCCCCTTGGCCGGGTCGAAGACCCGGCTCTACACGAAATCTACTCGCCAGCTTCCTTCCCAATCACCACTTTCAGGTGGGTAGTCACATCCTTGTGCAGCTTCACTGGAATGGTGAACTCGCCAATCGTCTTCAGCGGCTCATGCACCTGGATCTTGCGGCGGTCGATGTGGAAACTCTTCTTTTCCAGAGCCTCAGCGATGTCGCCCGCAGTCACCGATCCAAAGAGCTGATCGTTTTCACCGGACTTACGGGTGAACGAAACCTCGAGCCCGTCAAACTGCTTGGCGAGCGCTTCGGCCTCCGATTTCTCCTTGGCCGAGCGACGCACGGCGGCGGCCTTCATCTGCTCGATCACGGCCTTGTTGGCGGCGTTGGCTTCGATGGCCAGCTTGCGGGGAAGAAGAAAATTCCGACCATATCCTTCGGCGACCTTGAGAACATCGCCACGATTGCCCAGCTTGGGCACGTCTTCTTTCAGGATGACTTCCATGAATGACTCCGTCTCCTCTGATTTCCCCTGTGTCCCTCTGTGTCCTCTGTGGTTAAAAAGACCTGAACCACAGAGGACACAGGGGTTCACAGAGGAACCCTTAATCTTGGTTACTGCGCGCGTCCGGCAAACGGCAGCAGTGCGATATTGCGGGCCTGCTTGATCGCGGCCGACAACCGGCGCTGGTGCGGCGTGCACACGCCGGTCAGGCGCCGCGGAACGATCTTGCCGCTCTCGGCGACGAACCCCGCTAGCAGGCGCACGTCTTTGTAGTTGACCGCTTCGATCTTCTCGGTGCAGAACTTGCAGACCTTCTTGCGCCGGAAGTATTTGCGGCCGCCTTCACGGGAACCGCCAGGGCCTCCGCCCGGACGCGGGCCACGCGGCCCACGATCGCTGCGTTCGCTTCGTTCTGGACGGCTATCGCCGCTGCGTTCGGGACGAGCATCGCCCGTTGGTGCGGTAGTCGCGGCTGGTGCTTTCGTTTCTTCTGCCATAGTGCTCCTTAAAATCGTTCGTCAAGGGACAGCCGTCTTCGCCTGTCCACTGAGCAATCTGTTTTCGCCAGCAGGATGGTCGTGTCGCCTAGACCGGCGCGCTCGCCCGCTCGGTCCCCGCTTCCGGGGCGGCCGGGGCGGCTGGAGCCGCGGCGCTCGCCTTCTTGTGCGATTCGCGGATCTTCTTGATCTTGGCCAGCCGCTTCAGTTCCAGGTCGGTGCGCACGGTGAGGAACTTGATCACCGGCTCCGTCACGCGCAGGCGCCGTTCCAGCTCGTGCACCATCGCGCCCGTCCCTTCCAGAAGCAGCAGGACGAAGATACCGTCGTTGAACCGGCGCACGCTGTAGGCAAGACGCCGCTTGCCCCAGACCTCGCTCTTCATGGTCCCGTGCGCCGCAGTCACCGAGGACTCCAGCGTGGAAATCAGCTTGTTCAGATCCTCGTCCACCATGTCAGGCCGGACGATGAACATCAGTTCATAAGTACGATTCATTCGTTATCTCCAAACTCCATAACGCCCCCGCCCCTAAAGGGGCGCTCGATCTGCAATCTGCTGAAGCGATGCCCTGATACGAATCCCAAATCCGACGGCGCTGCTACTCAGCCTCTTCCGGCTTGCGATTGAAGCGGTTCATCGCCGCCGCCGGCCCCTCTTTCAAGATTGTCTCGATCGCGTCGGCCGCCGAATCCAGAATCTCATCCACCGCTTTCAACTGCGCCTTGCGGAACGGCGTCAGCACAAATTTCACGCTGTCCGTGACCTTGCGATCGGGCCCAATGCCCAACCGAATCCGCAGGAACTCATCCGTACCGAGCGCACCCAGAACGGACTCCATCCCGTTATGCCCTGCCGAGCTGCCCCGCTGCCGGATGCGAATCGTGCCCAGCGGCAGGTCGAGCTCGTCGTAAATTACGATCAGGTCCGACTTCACGTCGGCCTGGTACTCCGCCACCAGTTCCCGCACCGAAAGTCCGCTCAGGTTCATGAACGTTTCCGGTTTGGCCAGGATCACCGGCTGCCCGGCGATCGCAGCCCGCGCGGTCAGCGCGCGGCACTGGCGGTTCCTGACTTCCACTCCCAGGTTGTTGGCGATCCGATCGATCGCCAAAAAACCGAGGTTATGCGGCGTAAACTGATACTCGATTCCAGGGTTGCCCAAACCGACAATCAATTTCACGCCATTCCGCTCTTAGCTCGTGGCTCGCAGCCCGTAGCTCATTTCTTTTCTTTCTTCTCAGCCTTCTCAGGCTTGCCTTCGGGCTTCGCCTCAGCCTCTTCACCCTCGACTTCCTGCTTGCCCTTCTTGATGACTTCAGGCTCAGCCGGAACCGCCGCAGCCTCGGCAACCGCTTCGGGAGTCACAACCACTTCTTCCTTGACCGACGTGATATGCGCGACCATGCGATCTTCATCCGTCAGGAATTTCAGCTTGTCGCCGTGCGCCAGGTCTTTGACCCGCAGGTCGACGCCGAAGACGAGATGGCTGACATCGGCCTCAATCGACTTCGGGATGTCGGCGGGCAAGCACTCCAGCTCAACCTCGCGCAGCAACTGCTCAAGGATGCCGCCCTGCGTCTTCACGCCTTCCGGTTCGCCCTTGAGGATGATGGGCACCGTGACCGTGAGCTTCTTGTCCATCGCAATGCGCTGGACGTCCACGTGGAGCAGTTTCCCCTTGATCGGCTCAAACTGCCAATCCACGATCATGGCCTTGACGCGATCGTTGCCGAGCGCCAAATCGAAAATCGTGTTGTGACCGCTCTCCGAGTGCAGGATGCGCAAGACCTGGCGCGGATCGACCGCGATCACGGCCGTTTCCTTGCCGGCGCCGTACACCACACCCGGAACTTTTCCCGCCACGCGCACGCGCCGCGCCGCATTCTTGTTGCCCGGTTGGCGCTCTTGCGCTTCCAGGATGTTGATTTCCGTTGCAGTTGCCATAATTCCGTTCCGTCCTTCTAGAGAAACAGTTTGCTGACCGAAGTTTCTTCGTGAATGGACTGGATCGCCCGTCCAATCAGCCCCGCGATCGTCAGCACTTTGATCTTCGAGACTCGCTTCGCCGCCTCAGTCAGCGGGATGGTGTTGGTTACAACCACCTCGGTGAGCGGCGAGTTCACAATGTTTTCCGCCGCCGGCCCCGACAGCACCGGGTGCGAGCAGCAGGCATAGACCGCGATTGCGCCGTTATCGAGCAGGGCCTGCGCCGTTTTGACCAGCGTCCCCGCCGTATCGATCAGGTCGTCAATCACCAGACAAGTCCGGCCGTTGACGTCGCCGATGACGTGCATCACTTCCGCGACGTTCATCTCGACCCGCCGCTTATCGACGATGGCCAGCGCCGCGTCCATCTTCTTTGCGAAGAATCGCGCGCGTTCCACGCCGCCCGCATCGGGCGACACCACCGTCAGATTCGGCAGATTCAGCTTCTTGAAGTAGTCCACCAGCACCGGCGACGCGAACAGATGGTCCACCGGAATATTGAAGAATCCCTGCAACTGCGCGGTGTGCGGATCGATGACCAACGCGCGATGGGCGCCCGCGGTCGTCAACAGATCCGCCACCAGCTTGGACGAAATCGGTACCCGCGGCTTATCTTTCCGGTCCTGCCGCGCATAGCCGTAATACGGAATCACCGCCGTAATGCGCCGCGCCGAAGCGCGCTTGAGCGCATCCAGCATCAGCAGCAGCTCCATCAGGTGCATATCCACCGGATGGCAGGTGGGCTGCATGACGAACACGTCAGCCCCACGCACATTCTCCTGAATCTGCACGTAAGCTTCTCCGTCGGCAAACCGCGTCACCATCGCCTGGCCGCGTGTCAGGCCAAGGAAGTGGCAGACTTCATCACAGAGCGGCTCATTGGCCGTTCCGCAAAAAATCTTGAACTTGTCGTCCACCCGGGTGCGCTGGGGCTTGCGTTCCGGCTTTTCGTCCGCCATCGGTTTTTTTTCCGTTTTATCCGCGGTCGTGATCGCTGTGGCCATAGTGCAGTTCTCAGTTCCCGGTTCTCAGTTCTCAGTCTTGGGCTCCAGCTCTTCTCTGAGAACTGAGAACTGGGAACCGAGAACTGTTTTTCTGGCTGGGCCGCTAGGATTCGAACCTAGACAAAGTGCTCCAAAGGCACTTGACCTACCATTAGTCGACGGCCCAGTAGAATCATTGTTGACTGATGATTCTTGATTGTCGATTGAAACCTGCGTTTCTCATTGTCAATCAACAATCAAAAATCAACAATCTACAATTTTTTCCAGTACTGGGCCCGTGTCAGGGTCGCCGTTGCGACCGCCCTCAGGCCTTGCTTTTGCAGACGGCCCGCGGCGCGGGTAGCTGAAGCTCGCGTCTGGAACAACCCATACAGGGCCGACCCTGATCCCGAGAGGGACGCATACACCGCCCCCGCACGCTCCAACGCACCTTTGATGTCACGCAGGTCGGGATATTGCGGAAAGACGACTTTTTCGAAGTCGTTTTCAATCCCGGTACGGACAAGGTCGAGAAGCGGGCTCCCGGCCCGGCTCCTGCTACGTGCAGAAGCACCGGTGTTAGGTGAAACCAGCCACGATGACAGCACGCGGCCAACCTCAAGTAGTCTATCGGACGCTCCCGAGTGCGTCAATTGCGCGGGTGTGGCGCCGGGTCTCCGACCCGGCACAGCCGAGCGAAGCTCGGCCGGTTGTCCGCCGCGCATCAGCGCGTCCCAATCCGCAAACGCCTTCGGCGTGGAAACCCCGATTTCTGGCGTGACCACCACCACCGGCGTTGTGGCCAGATCGGCGACCGGATAGACCTCTTCCCCCCGGCCCACTCCGAGCACCGTCCCACCCACCAGAAACATCGGCAGATCCGATCCGACTTCCGCGGCGATGCGCAGGCGGGCGGGCTGTGTCAGGCGCTTGCGCAGTGCGCGCTCCAGGCCAATCATGGTCGCCACCGCATTCGAGGAAGCCGCCCCCAAACCGCCCTGCACCGGCAGGCGCTTCTCGATCTCGATAGTGACTCTGCCTGTGGCGCCGAGTTCCTCCATAACCTGCTCGGCAATGCGATAGCAGGTATTCGACTCGTCGCACGGCACTCGCGGGTCTGCGCAATAGACCTCGACTCCCGTCCCCCGCCCAACGCTCACGCGAATCACGTCATGCAGCCCGATCGGCTGGTAGATCGTGCGCAGATCGTGGTATCCGTCCGCACGCAGGGGACCGATGTACAAGCCGAGATTGATCTTGGCGAACGAACGGACGGTGACGGGCATGAAGGGGGAATTGTAAGCGATTGCTCGTGTAGGGCGGACACTCTTGTCCGCCGCTTTTGCTCTCTCCGGCGCGCGGTCCTACTTCCTCTCCAAACTAGCGTCCAGCGTCAGTTCCGAGCCGATGGTGATCACGATCTCTTTCGTCCACGGCTTGTAACCGGGCTTTTCCACACGAAAAGCATGCTTCCCGGGAGGCAGGCTGACCTTGGCGGGGGTGTATCCCATGGAGTCGCCGTCCACGAACACTTCGGACAGATACGGCGTAGAGCGCACATTGACCGTTCCGGTGGTCGGCGGCTGTGGAGCGGGCTCGGCTGATTTGGCCGTAGCCCCGCCGCCTGCCGATTTCGCGTCTTCCGAAAACCCCACCAGCGATCCCGCCGGCGCTTCGATCTGCTCCAGCCGTTTCTTCTCGTCGTCGGTGAGCGGCGCCATCGGCCGGGAGTTCTTGCGCCTGACTATGTGCAACCTCAGGTCGCCAGTCGGCGCTCGCAGGTAAAGTCTGTCGTCCACGATTTGGATCCTCACCGGATAATTCGTCGTCCACTCTTCCGGAGGCGCGGACTCCTCGGGTGTGAGTTCGTAGCTGCCGACAATGATCTTGTCCTGCACGTGCACCCAGATGGTGTAGGTGATTTCATCCTCGGTGATGGGCGTATTCACGACCCAGGCTTTCGTCTTGGTGGTGACGGACTTGTGGACGTCGGCGATGCGGGCATATTGCCAGGGAGCGTCCGCCGCCACCAGTGGGATGCAGGCGAGAGCCAGGAGAAGAATAGGCCAGAGCCGCTTCATTCCCCCTAAGTCTAGAAGGCCGGCGGCCGGCGGTCAAAGGCCGAAAATATCCGTTTTGGCATCGGCAGGGAAGTGAGGAGTGTTCCACGTGGAACATTGTACTGGTTATTATGTAGTGTTGTTATGTACGTACATACATCGTCAAGCAGCACTTCGGAAACGAGTTAACGGCGGCGGTATGCAGCACCCCGAGCCTACCTGGGCTCGCCAAAAGTAACAGAAAACGTCCCGTCTGTCCCCGATTTATTGTGTCCCGATTTATTCGATTTATTCCCAGAGTCAGGTGGATTTAGCGTCGGCGAGTGAGTCCCTTTGCCGAGGCCTCGGATCCAGGTGGTTCACGGAACGGTTCCACAGAAATGCGCTCGTAACACACTTCCAGCACGGTCAGGTATTCTGTACCGCCCGGCACTTGAAGGACTACGCTGTCACCCGCGGCCGACTTCATCAACGCGCGCCCCAGAGGTGACACCCAACTGATGTGGTTGCGGTTGAGATCGATTTCGTCGGTGCCAACGATGCTCACCACTCGCGATACTCCCGCGGCATTGGCATAGCGCACGGTCGCTCCGAAGAATGCCCTCGTCGCCGCCTGTCCCGCTCTCGGAGCTTCCGGGTCCACCACTTCCGCGGCTTCGATTCGCTTCGTGAGAAAGCGAATGCGCCCATCGATCTGCCGTAGCCGCCGCTTGCCGTACTGATAGTCGGCGTTTTCACTGCGATCGCCGTTGCTGGCGGCCCACGCCACCACCTCCGTCACGGCCGGGCGTTCCCTGGTGAGCAGAAACCGGTGCTCATCTTTGAGGCGCTCCAGTCCGCTCCGCGTGACGTAGTTCTTGACTGGCGTCGCGGGCTCGTCCCTTTGTGGTTCTCTCGTAAATCCTTTTCGCATCTCGTAGTCTTTCCAGGGCGAATCCAGTGGGTGCACCAATGGCGGATGAATGCCGATAAAAAACACTGTAGGTCATCCGCTTACTGCCTAGATCCAGTGACGCTCGAAACCCAGCAACTCCTGCCGCAGGTGCCATAGCTTACACTCAAACAATAATGCTCAACCGGGGCTATGCCTATACCACAATCATCAGCAGCAAATATCATGGACGAACCCTGCTCTCCCACCTGGCAAGCCTTTACCCACACTCAACCCCACAAGCCTGGCAACAAAATCTGAACAACCGCGAAGTCACCGTCAACGGCATCACCGCCGCCGGAAGCGAAGCGCTCACTTTAGGCCAAACCCTTGTCTGGAACCGTCCACCCTGGATCGAACCAGACTCTCCTCAGCACTTCGAAGTCCTGTTTAATGACCCGCACCTGTTGGCCGTCAACAAACCTGGCGGGCTGCCCACGCTCCCCGGCGGCGGCTTTATGGAAAACACCCTCCTGCGGCTGGTACAAAAGCAAACCCCGAACGCAAAACCTGTCCACCGGTTGGGCCGAGCCACTACCGGCATCGTCCTCTTCGCCAAAACATCGCAGGCGGCCTCTAAGCTATCCGCAAACTGGAACACACCCAGAATTCGAAAAATCTACCGAGCGCTGGCTCAAGGCATTGCACAGCAAGACGCCTACGAAATTCTCACACCCATTGGCCTCGTACCGCACCCGCTCATCGGTTCCGTGTGGGCGGCCAACCCAAGTGGCAAACCGTCAAAGTCATTGGCGAAGGTGATCTCACGCACGACAAGCACCACAACATTTGAGGTAAGCCTAAATTCGGGCCGCCCTCATCAAATCAGAATCCATCTGGCATCCATCGGCCATCCCCTGGTAGGCGATCCTCTGTACGGCTTAACCGGCCAGCCTCTTGAAAATCTCCCCGGCCTCCCGGGCGATGGAGGATATTTCCTGCATGCCCAATTTCTGAATTTTCACCACCCCATCACCGGAGAACAAATCAATCTTGAGGCAGCTTTGCCGTCTGGATTCTCATTGCATCAGTAGGTTCACGGGGACAGAAATTCGTGGACAGATGGTGTGACCCCAATTGTGGTCATGCAACGGACGTCGTGTTGCTGGCCGACCAACGGCATGCGGTATGTCCTGGCTGAATTGGGATCAGTTCCGTCTGTCTCCGAATTTGTCACGGTTAGTCGTCACGTATCATTAGTATTCAATGACACGGGATGAAAAGCTGAAAGAGATCGGCAAGGTCGCACGCTTCGTTCGTGCGGCTGAAAAAGAAATCAATGCGATTGGAATCGTTCCACGTGTACCCTACAAATTTCCATTCGACATCGTAGGATTAGCCACGCTATCAAAGGCTTTTTCTCTGTCGAACGCATGTCTCAAACTTCTGCGTTCCGACCAGTCGGACGAAGCCTTTGCGCTCAGTCGCTCCATTGTTGAGTGCGCCAACAATCTCCGTTACATGACTGAAAAGCCGGACACGCAAGACAAGCGTGTTCGCAATTTCGTAAACCAGCACAAGGCGGACAAGGCATATTGGGCACACTACTGTCTTGAGCTTTTTGCGGGACGCCCCGAAGAGCAAGACATCAGAGACTACATGCAGCAAGAAGGAATCACGCCTGACACGAAACCAGCCAGTCGGCATTGGTCGGGCGAAAGAGGTTTCGTGTGGGACACAATGACCGTTGACCATCCGCTGGATGGGCCGGTGACTGAGAAGCACAAGAAGATTTCCTATGCGGCTGACTACTTCCAAACTTCTACATTCGTGCATTGTTCGTTACCTGCGATTGACAATCATGCCGTTGAGGAAGGAACACCGTTTCGGGTCTCTACGGCATCAGGTTTACACGAGACCACGCAGTCAACGCTCTTCACTGTTCTTGTATATCTGCACAGCACGATCTGCTATGCCATGTACGGCATGAACTTGGAATCGCCGAAGACTGCTGTGTTGTTTCAGCGAACCCTCAACTCCATGAAGCCTTACGAACGGCAATACAGCAAAATCAAGCACAGGCCATAACCGACAGAGTTATCATGATGCTGTGAAACTACATCAAGAAGGCACCATCCACAACCTGTATCAACAATCGTTCCCCGTGGTGTTGGACTTGGACGCCACGGACGACGGTCATCTGTCTGGCTTCGTCAATTTCCACGGCGAAAATCTACGACCGGATGGTTTTCCGGTCGGACAGAAATTCTCGATCATCACTGACGACCCAAGAGGACAGGTCGTTCAGAACTTCATGCATCTGACCATCAAATTTGTACATCCTCAGACAGCACAGGTCAGTGGATACATCGACGGAACCCGTGCGCAGTTCCAGAACGTCAACACGGTCGCAAACGTTCAAGCTGAACTGGATGACCGCTTCGCACGCATGGCAATCGAAGAAGCCAAGAAGAGCACGCCGGAAGATGCTCAACCTCGTCCCAAGGTCGGTGCGGTGGCAGTGAAGCACGGTCAGCTGTTGGGTAAGGACTGTCGTACTGCCGTGATGTCAAACGGCAAGATGAATGGTCAGCACGCAGAATTTCTCCTTAGCACTACGCTCGGTGGTGCTGACCTCGATGGTGCGACCATCTACACAACACTGGAACCGTGCTTGAATCGCAGTGATCCAAAGGTGTCGTGCGTCGACCGATTGATTTCAGCCAAAGTGGCTCGTGTGGTGATTGGTGCTCTTGATCCTGACCATCGTGGCAACGGACTGCGGAAGCTTGCTCACTCGCCGACAATTGAAGTGAGCTTATTCCCTGCCCATCTTCGATCCGACGCACGTCTGCTGATTCAGGACTGGAAGGAATACAGCGAGAAGCAGCAGAAAAAGATAGTCACCAACCCCGAACGGGATGCGCTGCGTGAACGCATCCTCGAACACAAGAATGAGGATGTGCCTTGGCACAACAAGAAGAGTGATAGCGGCTCCAGAGGAACTATCGTGGATTGTGATGAAGAAGTTGCAGTGCTAAAAAGCGGTGACCATATTTTTACATATCCGCTCGTTGATCTCGATACCACAAAGAAACACTTGAATGGGCGAATGCAGTTCGTGTTGGTGTTTAAGGACAGATAAAGCAGGCTATTTAATTTCTGCGACCCATTCACCTTTGTCCAGATGAATCGCCCCTATGGTCTGTTGAGATATGCCCACCCAATTTATGAAGGTCACGTAGTCCTTGTTGTGATCCATCTTTTCTGCCTCGAACTCTCGAATCAGTTCCGGCTGCTGCGCGACACCCTTGCTTTGCCTGTAATAGCCGAACTTTTTCTTTTCCATTCTTTCGTACCTTTCTACGAGGAGTCATTATATTACTTCCGGATCGCCTCAACCTTCTCCCGCACCTGATTCCGATTCGGGCCAGCCGGCTTGTGTGAATCGATTCAAGAAACTCCTGTTTCACGGGCGACTCTTCAATAATCCAACGTGCCAGCGCTGGCCGCCAATTTTCCAGTCGGGCTACACTGGAAGAGGCAGCGTGCCGCGAGTTGTTCCTTCACAATGATCTCTTTCGCAAACATCAATAAGCAGTATGGCAAGCAGTTGCTCTTCGTGGACGCTTCGTTTCAGTTGAATCCCGGCGAAAAAGTCGGACTGGTCGGTCCCAATGGGGCGGGCAAGACAACGCTCTTCCGTATGGTGGTCGGCGAGGAAACTCCCGACGAGGGCGCGGTCTCTGTCCCCAAGAAGTTGACGATCGGCTACTTTCGCCAGGACGTCGAGGAAATGCAGGGCCGTTCGGTCCTGGATGAAGCGATCGCAGGGAGCGGACGCGTCGGCGATCTGCACCACGAACTCGAAGCCTTGCAGCGGGAAATGTCCGACCCCGCGGCTCAAACGTTCACAGGAGCCGGGTGCCCCAGACAACCGGAGGGTGCCCCGCACATTCGCGTCCGTTGCGAATGTGTGGGCGCGGCGTGCGTCAATTCGCTCGTGAGACTTGGGATAGAATCCTCTTGGGTAGATGGTTCAGAGTACCAACCAGCGGACTTGATTGCGATCTCGACGCATTCCGGCTATTACGAAACCCACACATCGCAAGTACGCGATGTGTGGGGCACCCTCCGCGTTACCTGGGGCACCCGCCACTCCGAGTGTTTGCGATGCCCACAAATGGGCCACTTCGCCCCAAATCAAAACCAACGTCAAGATCAAAACCAAGATCAAAACCAAGATCAAAGGCAACGGCAGCGGACAAGAGTGTCCGCTCTACACTGGACTTGTTACACTCTCCCCATGCCGACCGTGACCTACCTCGAGGCCATCCGCCAGGGAATCTGGGAAGAGATGGAGCGCGATCCGAGCGTGTTCTGCCTCGGAGAAGACATCGGCATTTACGGCGGAGCGTTCAAAGTCACCGACGGCTTCATTGACCGCTTCGGTCCCGAGCGCGTCATTGACACTCCCATTGCCGAGTCGGCGATCGTGGGCGCGGCGTTTGGGGCGGCGCTTACGGGGATGCGTCCGGTGGCGGAGTTTCAGTTTATGGACTTCATCGGATGCGCCTTCAACCAGATCGTCAACATGGTGGCCAAGGCGCACTATCGCTGGGGAGCGCCGGCACCGCTGGTGATCCGTGGGCCGAGTGGCGGAAACGTTCATGGCGGGCCGTTTCATTCGCAGAATCCGGAAATGTGGTTCGTGCATGCGCCGGGATTGAAAGTTGTCTGTCCCGCGACGGCCTACGATGCCAAGGGACTGATCAAGGCCGCCATCCGCGACAACAATCCCGTGATTTTCTTCGAGCACAAGTATCTCTACCGGCGGATCAAAGAAGAGATTCCGTCCGAGGACTACATCGTGCCGTTGGGCAAAGCTCGCATCGCCCGCGAAGGCAGGCATCTCAGCGTGATCACCTACGCCGCCATGGTGTACACCGCGCTCGCGGCGGCCGACATCCTGACCAAAGAAGGCATCGAGATTGAGATTCTCGATCTGCGCACGGTCTCGCCGCTCGATCGCGGGGCCATCGCGGCCACCGTGAAAAAGACGAACAAAGTCATCGTCCTGCATGAGCACGCGCGCACGGGCGGGCTGGCGGGAGAAATCTCGGCCATCATCAACGAAGAGGCGTTCGACGATCTCGACGGTCCCATCGTCCGCCTGACATCGCTGGATACGCCCGTGCCGTTTTCGCCGCCGCAGGAAGAATTCTTCCTGCCCAAGGTGAGCGATCTGGTGCGCGAGGCTCGCCGCCTGCACGCGTACTGATGTTTGGTTTGGTAAGGGGTTCTGAGGCAAGGGCTAAAGCCCAGTCTCACGGCGGCTCTTGGTGGCACGGCTGAAGCCGTGCCCTCCCGCATCGAACGTTATATATACTTGGGTTTTCTTTCGAGGGATTCCATGCGCAACTTTCTTCTGGGTGTTGTGGTCGCGGTTTTGATCCTTGTGGTTGGGGGTCTTGGACTTGCCTTGCTCGGTTTTTTCCCGACCAACGCCAACTCCACGCCGCCGCGAATGGAGCAGCAGATCGCCACGAGCGCGCTCGACGCCTCCATGGAACGCCGCGCGCCGCGCCTGAACAATCCCATGCCGCCGACGGACGAGAATCTGATTGACGGCATGAAGATCTACGCCATGAATTGCGCACTCTGCCATGGGGGTCTCGACCGCCAACCGTCGGCGCTCGGCAAATCGTTCTACCCTCCGGCTCCCAGCCTGATCCTCTATCCGCTGGACGATCCGGAGTGGCGCGTCTTCTACGTGGTCCGTACCGGAATCCGTTACACCGGAATGGCGGCCTGGGAGAAGGTTCTGTCCGAGTCCGATACCTGGAAAGTGACAGCGTTCCTCACCCGCGTGGAGAAGTTGCCGCCCGCCGTTCAGGATTACTGGAAGAAATCAGTAGGAGTCGCTCCGCCCACCGAAAGTCACGAAGGACACGAACATCACGATCACGCCGACCACAAGTAGTTGGAGCGTCGCTATCCGGGCGGATAGCTGAAGTTGATCGTGATCACGGTCTGAGTTTCCAAAGCGCGGCCGTTCTGGGTGTAAGGCCGGAAGCGCCACTGCTTTACGGCGGCGATGGCCGCCCGCCCCAACACGAAGTATCCGCGAACCAGCTTCAGGTCCTGCACGGTTCCATCGCGCCCGATCACCGCCTGCAACACTACCGGCCCCTGGAGTTTCTGGGCCAGAGCTGCGGGCGGATACACGGGATCCACGGAGTGCATCACCAGCGCACGGGCTGAGTCTTCACTCAGGTGAACGGGCTCGCCGTACTGTGGAACCTGAGGGGTCGGCGTGGAAACCGGCATCATCTGAGCCGGGCCCACCGTCACCACGACCGGCCGGGCAATCGGCGCAGAGGTCTTCAGGCTGTCGGGGACTGCGGCGCGCTCCGCGCGAGTCGGCAGCGGGTCCACGTGCAGTTCTGGCGAAGGCAGCGGGAAATCAAAGGCGGGCCGCAAGTGCATGGGTGTATCGGGCAGGGTGATGTCCGCCGGGACAACTCCCAGAACCGGCGCCTGCGTATTGGCATTGGCGGGAGTTCTCCTAAAGTAAGCGTCCTGCTGCCCGTCGGTCATGGCCGTACCAACCGACCGCGCCCCTGTCTTGTTCGCATAAAAGAGCGCCACCACGGATTCCCGCAAGACATGGAATGTTCCCTCGGGTGTCCGCCCCAAGTACTGGAAGGCGTCGCGCGATTGCCAGAAGCAAAATGCGGCTGTGAGCACGAGTGCGGCGGCCAAAGCAGCTCGGAGCCCGGCCAGAGATGACCGGGATCGGGCTGCGGGCTCATCGGCGAAAGTGGCTTCCTCGCTCTGTTCTTCCGGCGCGGCCCGCGGAACAGACTCGGGCATCTCGCTGGCGATAGAAACCAGGTTCGGATCCTCAGGTTGTGGTTCAGGCGTTTCCTGAAACTCAGGGTGATCGAGCGCCGCGCCCGCATCGGTGGCGTATGCCGTGGAGTGCAATTGCATCTGCTGGCGCGCCTTGGCCAGCACGGCGCGCGCTTCATCAGCCACAATGGGTCGATAGATCAGGAAATCGAGGCGATGTTCGCGCTCCTCGTCGGGCGTAGGCTCTCCCTCAACGATGGCGATCACGACCGCGGCGCGGTTTAGTCCGGACTCGCGGGCGCGTTTCAGAAGGAAGCCCGCTTCCGGCTGCTCCGACCAATCGGCAATGATGCAGGCAAAGGGCTGCTTGGTCCCTTTTTCCATGGCCGCGAAGATGTCCGCACAGACTTCCGCGCGGATACCGGCTTCTCTTAAGACCGCCGTCAACGAATCGGCTGTTTCGGGATCTTTTGAAAACAGTAGGGCGCGGAGAGCCATTCCAACGACAGCTTAACGGGAATTTCTCTCCGGCGGCAGGTAACCAGTGGCACAGCACCTAGGGCGGGATTCGGAAATCACTGGGCGAGAAGGGACTTGTACTTGTAGGCGGTGACTTTCGTAATAAAAGCCGCAGCCCTCTCGCCCTTCCACTTCGGCCGATCAGATCTCGGTCCACTCTCCGGAAACTTCGTGACGGATCTTCTCGGTACGCTGCTGTATCTTTTTCTGCGAGTCTTGCAATTTTTGTTGCAGCTTGTTCCAGCAGGGCATATTGCGCTGTAGTTTCTCCAGCGCCGGGGCCATGCGGGCGATTTTCTCCCCAGCGCGAGTCAGTTCGATCTCGGTTTCCGCGCTCAGGTCTGGAAGGTCGAAACTCTCCTCCAGAAGATTGCCCGAATCCTTCTTCTCGGGGAGGGTCAAGTTCAAGTTCTGCTCTTTCTTCTCGCGGATCACGGTGACGGCCGCCGTTCCCCCGGAGGTTGCCCGCAGAGCATGGGTAAAGTCGGAAGTGTCGTGCACCGCCTGGTTGTTCACGCGGACGATCACGTCTCCCGCGTGGAACCCAGCCTTCTCCGAACGGCTACCCTTTTCCACCGAGCGCACCAGTACGCCGTTACCGCTCTTGACCCCGAAAAACTCGCCGAGTTGCGGGGTAATGTTTTCGACCATCAGCCCGCTGCGTAACGAGGAGTGGGCAATCACGATCGATACCGGAATGTCGAGATCGGCAATCGCAGGGATTGCCGGCATCTCAAACTTGAAGTCTGGCATGTTGTGTATCGCAATACCTTTGCCGCGGTTCGCGAGTTGCACTTTGATCGACTGCGGTTGTCCGTCGCGGCTGATACCCAGCGTGACCACGCGCCCGGCGGGAGTTTCGCGGATCATCCGGCGCAACTGGGCGGCACTCTCCACCGCCGCGCCGTTCAAGCTCAGGATCACGTCATGCTCCTTCAGGCCGGCTTTCCCGGCAGGCGCGTCCTGGTCCACCATGGTGACTTCCGCGCCGTGCTCTTCCTTGAGCTTCAGCGCGCCCAAGCGCTCGGTCGTGACGTCTGCAATGTCCACTCCCAGATATGACGAGCCGCCGCCACCTTCTTCCACTCCGTAACCCCAATTCCAGTTTTCTCCGGGACGGTCGTAGGGAAGTTCCGCGGGTTGCGCACTGGCTACCAGCGTCAAGATAGCCACGCAAAGCAGGATGCGATGTGTCATGGGCCCTCCTGAAAAAAATTTAATCCGCCGTTAGTGACTGACACGGACGAACTTGATGTTCCCAGAATTTGTCCGGACCTTGAGCAGCGGTCCGCCACCATTCAGCAGGCCTTCGGCCGTCACCGTTCTCGGTCCCCAGTCTCCACCTTCGCTGGCAATGTGAATGTCGGAGAAGTCGCTGCGAATGCTGTGGCCGTTGGCCAGTTCGATCGCCGCTCGAATGGAGATGGATAGATCACCGGCCAGATAAACAGTGATGTCGCCAGCCCCGGTTTCCAGCGTCGAGTCCGTTCGGTCGCCAGACGCCAGGAACTTGGCAATGATTCCGCCCCCGCCCGTTTCAGCCCGCGCGGACGGGACTCCATTCAGCTCAATGCAGCCCCCTCCGGTTTCGGCTTTCACTGGACCTTTGGCGGAACTCAGACGGATGCTGCCGCCGCCAGTCTCGATTTCCGCGGGACCGCCGATGTCACCCAGATCCACGCTGCCGCCGCCGGTGGTGGCGCGCACCGTTCCCTGACACCGTTCCACCTGAATGTTGCCGCCTCCGGTGTCCAACGTCGCTCCCTGGAGGCAGGAGACAACGACAATGCTGCCACCGCCACTTTCGGCGTTGAGCTTCCCCTTGGCCGAGGCGACTTTGATGTTTCCGCCTCCGGTGCGAACATTCACATCGCTGCCTGCCGTGCCTACGTCGATGGCGCCGCCTCCGGTTTCGGCGTCGATCGCCCCGCCGATGTCGTCCAGGTGAAGACTTCCGCCGCCGCTCTGAATCTCGGCACGGCCGGCAATCCCCGTGGTACGCACGCTCCCACCGTCGGTCTCGATTTTCGCAAGCTCAAGACTGCGGGGAACGCTGATGACGAAATCTCCGGAGAACTTCCGGCTCCGGTTCCGGCCGCCTTGCCAGTCCCCCACGATCCAGACCGTGTCTCCCTTGGAGTACGCGCTGATCTTGTACAGTTCAAAGTCGCGGCGAGCTTGCTGCTCCGAGGAGGTATAAGCGCGACTATGAATGACGTAACTGACCCCCAGCTGCGAGCCGCCCTCGACCCGAACCGATCCCATGTCCACCTTCACGTGCAGAGTCTTGGCAGCGCCCAGGCTTCCTGTGATCTCCTGGACCCAGTTGCCGCTCTCGCGAAAGACGCGGGTTTCCTGGCCCAATGCCAGGGACGCCAGCGCCGTCAGCAACATTCCGATGCTGGCTACTCTGAAAACTTGTCTCAATTCAATTCTCCTTTGCTAGGTCGTTCGCTATTCGCTGTTCGCCATTCTTCAACGGCCTTCGCTTTGGGCCAAGAATTATGAAGGCCAACAGCCAAAAGCGAACAGCCAACGACGACTCTCAATCCATTTCCGGCACTTGCGCCATCATGGCAAGCGCCTGCGAACGAATGGAGGCGTTCTGATCCGCCTGCGCGAGCTTGGTCAGGACGGATCGCACCCCGCCGTCCGCTTTCATGGGCTCGACCAGGTGAAGCGCCTGCATTCTCACACCCGGATTCGCATCGCTAATTAACGATTGCAGGACCGCATTCCGCACCCGCACATCCTGCCGGACGAAGCCGCTCAGCCCGTCCAACGCTTTCAGGCGCACGCCCGGATTGGTGTCATTTTGTAACGAGTACATCAGCCCCTCGCGGACATTCGTCTCGTTGGGCGCCTGCGTCAGCAGGTCCACCGAGTCCATCCGTACCCCGGAGTTGAAGTTGTTGCGTGCCGCGAATAGAAGAAGCTGCTGGATGCGTTGATCGTTGAGAGAACCCTGCACGTCCTGCGTCGAAACGGTGTCGTACTTGATGCTGACCTGGTTGGACCCCGATTCCTGCGTGATGGAGCGAATGCCTGTGATGGAAGCTTCCAGAGGTGAGGCGCCGGAATCGGATGTTCGCGCGGCGGTATCGATAATTCTTGAACGCGACCCTACGAAGTTGTAGGTGGCCGCAATCCCGCCGCCGAAGCCGACGATGAAAATCACCGCTGCCACGGCCGGCGCCATGCGGACTTGCCGCAGCCAGTCGCCCGGATCGAAGATCAGCCGCTGCCAAAACCCGCCCTGAGTGGTGGTTTCGAGCGCTTCCTGCAAACGCATCCGCGATGCCGCCAGAAGATTCGGGCTCGGCTCCGCCACCGGCGCTTGCGAGAGCGTCGCATGGAACTTGCGCGCCGCCTTCAGTTCAGCAGTGCACTCCGGACAGCGCGTCAGATGCTGCTCTAATTCATAACGGGCGTCATCTTCCAGCTCGTTATAAACGTAGAACACGATATTGTTTTTTACCCAATCACATTTCATGTTTGCACCCCTTCGCGGGGAGAAAATTCAATCTCGTCATCCCGAATCCTTGCCGGCGAGGCGCCGGCGCTACCTCATCTCCGACAGCGCGCTGCGCAGCTTCTGCGTGGCGCGGAACAACGTATTTTTGGCAGTTTCTTCCGTGGTATTCAGCATTTCGCCCACGGTCCGCAACTTGAGCCCGTGATAGTGCTTCAACTCAAACACCATGCGCTCCCGAGGAGTCAGTCGAGACAGCGCCGAGCCAATCTTCCGTCCCAGTTCGCGGCGCATCAGGTCGCGCTCCGGGTTCGCTCCTGACCGTCCATCGGCGACCTGTTCCAGCAGGTTGTACTCTTCGCCGGAGTGATCCGTCGCTACCGGAGCGTCTTCTTTCCGAACATTTCGCTTGCGCAGGTGGTCGAGACAGAGGTTGGTGACGATCCGGTAAATCCACGTGTAGAAGGAACACTCAAACCGGAAACTTCCCAGGTTCTTGTAGGCCTTCAGGAAAGCATCCTGATGGATGTCCTGGGCGTCCGCTTCCGATCCGGTAAGGTGGAGAGCCAGACGCAGAACCGGCTGATCGTAGTGACGGACGAGGACCTCGAAAGCCGCGCGGTTTCCCCGCTGCGCCTCCCGGATCAAAGTCGTGTCGTCAATGCGGTTGCCCTGTGCTGCCACGGAGCCCCTCATGCTGGGGTTCTGGGTACCGCTGCCCTGCTCCCCTCGGGCCCCGCATGCACGCCCCCGGGAAAGCTCGCCAACCGGAATTGCTGCTGCGTACGAATCGGCCGGCATTGTGCCTCTGTTTCCTTTTACAAGTGGCCAACCTTGCCTTGCACGGAATAGACGGGGCAGCTGCCAGATGGTTAGCAAATTATAGGGGTTAGCCCTTTATTTGCTTCACAGTAAAAGACTCCAAGATTTGTCTGTTTTCTGTTACTTCAGTCGCAGCCGCATCTCGTTGGGGGGAATGAAGCCGAGCGTTTCGTAAAGATGCTGCCCCGCATCGCTGGCATGCAGGACGACGGAACTAAAGCCTTGCTCCTTCAACGACTGGATCATCAACAACATAAGCCGACGCGCGAGCCCCTGCCGACGGACTTCCGGCTCGGCATAGACGTTGATGATCAGGGCTCGACGAGTGTAGGGGTCTTTGGGTCCCGCCGGCCACGACGAGATGAGCACTCCGCCGCCACCAACCACTCTGCCTTGCGGATCTTCGGCCAGCCAACCTCGATACGACCCGTCCGCCAGTGCTCCCGCCAGCCAGGGGGCGGTCGCCTCCACCATCCCGTCCAGATCTTCGGCGCTACCCTCCCCCATGTCCTGGAACATGCTGCGCCGATGGTGCAGGATCACCGCGCAATCCTCCGGAATAGCGGTACGAATGCTTATCTCGTTTGCAGCCATGGCATCTCCAGTTCACCGGCAGTCGGGGGCTGTTCTTGAAGGGTACAATATCAACGTAGGCCGAAGCGTCGCGATCCGGCCAAGAGGATTCATGTACGAGGTAACCGTCGAAGACACCTTCGCCGCAGGACACTACCTGCGCAACTACAAGGGCAAATGCGAGAATCCGCACGGTCATAACTACAAGGTCCGTGTGACCTTGGCCGGCGCCGAACTCGACAAAGCCGGCTTGCTGCTCGATTTCAAGGACCTGAAAGATGTCATGAAGCACGTCATCGATCGGCTCGACCACCGGATGATCAACGACCTTGAGCCCTTTACAGTCCTGAATCCTTCCGCCGAGAATCTCGCCAAATATTTCTACGACGAGACCAAAAGCAGGCTGCGTAGCGTGACGAATGGCCGTGTGCTCGTGAGGGACGTCACGATCTTTGAAACCGATACCACGACTGCACGCTACAGCGAGTAGCAAGAATCGGCTGATCGGATCATCGGGCCATCGACACCGACAGATCGTCCGATGACCCGATGGTGAGATGATTCGATCTTGTTCTCATGCAGGTCACCGAAATCTATAAGTCGCTCCAGGGCGAATCCACCCACGCTGGCCTTCCTTGCGTCTTCGTGCGCTTGACCGGATGCAACCTGCGCTGCTCCTGGTGTGACAGCGAATTCAGTTTCTACGGCGGCCGCAAGATGAGCCGGGAAGAAGTCCTCACCGAAGTGACCCGCCTCAGCCCATCCGGCGGACTGGTCGAAATTACCGGCGGCGAACCCATGCTGCAAGAGCGCGAAGTGGTTCCGCTGATGCAGCAACTGCTCGAAGGCGGCTATCGGGTTCTGCTCGAGACCAGCGGCGAGCGTCCGCTGGCGCGGGTGCCCACGCAGGTGATCAAAATCGTGGACGTGAAGTGTCCCAATTCCGGCGAGCCCGACACCTTTGCGATCGAAAACCTGGAGGCGCTCCAGCCGCACGATGAGGTCAAGTTTGTGTTGAGCGATCGCACGGATTACGAGTTTGCTCGTGATTTCGTCCGGCGCCATCGGTTAGCTGAGCGAGTCCATGCGGTGCTCTTTTCGCCCGCTTTTCGCAAAGACGCTTCCGGCGCACGGGATGCGTCCCACTGTCTGCTCGATCCGGAGGAGCTTGCCCAGTGGATGCTGGCCGACGATGTTCCTGCCCGACTCAGCCTTCAGATCCACAAGCTGATCTGGGACCCGGCCGCGAAGGGTGTCTGAGAATCGGTGGATCGGGCCATCGGGTGATCGGTTCATCGGGCAGAAAGAAGTTAAATGGACAGATGGTCCGATGGCCCGATTTTCTTCACAACTGTCATAAAATCAACTAGAAGCCTTGGCCTTCGCTTCGCGAGCCGATCATGCCATCTAACTCTATAAGCGCAAGGACCCGTGCCGTAGTGCTCCTGAGCGGCGGCATGGACTCCTGCGTGTGTGCGGCCCTGGCGGCGCGCGATCACGATGCGGCCGCGGTCCACGTCAGCTATGGGCAGCGCACCGAGGACCGCGAACGGCGTTCTTTTGAGGGCATCTGCGAACGGCTTGGAATTCGCGACCGCCTCGCGGTGCGAAACGACGCGTTGCGCGCAATCGGAGGATCGGCCTTGACGGATGCGAACATCGCCGTGCCGGAATCGCACACCATCGGAGCCGGTGTGCCGGTGACCTATGTGCCCTTCCGCAACGCGCATTTCCTGGCCGTCGCGGTCAGCTGGGCGGAGGTGCTGGGCGCGGAAAAGGTCTACATCGGAGCCGTCGAGCCCGACAGTTCCGGTTATCCGGATTGCCGTCCCGCCTACTATCGCGCCTTCAATGACGTAGTGAAGACCGGCACGAAAAATGGGGCGATCCAGATCGTGACCCCGCTGATCGCCATGCGGAAGGCGGAGATTGTGACGCTGGGCCTTGAATTGGGCGCGCCTTTCGATTTAACGTGGTCATGCTATCAGCGGGAGGACCGCGCCTGCGGCGTCTGTGACAGTTGTGTGCTCCGGCTGCGGGCTTTTCGCGCAGCGGGCGCGGAAGATCCGATTCCGTACGCGGAGGCTGCGACCAGATCGTCATAGGAGTTTCCGTTTCTCCGTTGCCGGCGATGCCTAGTGGGCGTCTTTGGCGGTCGAAAAACGGAAATCGTAAATCCAGGTTTAGTGCCGGGAGGCCAAGCTATGAAGAAGCATTTCATCATTCCCCTGCTGCTCGTACTCGTCGTGGGCCTATGCGCTCCACCGGTGTTTGCGCAGGCCATGGGCAGCGTGAAGGGAGTCGCGAAGGACGTCGAAGGGAAACTGATCACAGGGGCGGAGGTTGAGTGGTACGGGACCGAGACCGGCCGCAAGTACACCCTCAAGACCAACAACAAGGGTGAGTACTTCTCGCTCGGCATTTCCCCGGGCAAGTACAACGTAAAGCTGCTTAAGGACGGCAAGGAAATCTGGCACATCAACAACGTCTCGGTCGGCGTGGACGAAATGGTGCTGGACTTCGACCTGAAGAAGGAACAGACCAGCTCCGCCCAGGCCTCCGGCATGACGGCCGAACAGGTCAAGCAGATCCAGGAACAACAGGCCCAGGCAGCCAAAGAAACCAACACCGTTAAGGCCCTTAACGACAAGCTCAACGCCGCCAAGACGGCCAGCGATGCCGGCGACTACGAAACCGCGATTGCGACCCTGACCGAAGCCAACCAGATGGACAGTACCCGCGACTTGATCTGGTTCCGGCTGGGCGATGCCTATCGCATGTCGGCCACCAAGCAGACCGATCCTGCCGAAAAGCAGAAGCGCTTCGAAACATCTGCCGCCGACTACCAGAAGGCCCTTGATCTGCGCGCCAGTTCTGAGGCGGCCAAGAAAGAACCCGACAACAATGCCAAGACGGCTGCCTACTACAACAACCTGGCCGAGGTCTATTCCAAGTCCAACAAGATCGACGACGCCGTAGCCAGCTACACCAAGGCGGCTGAACTGGATACCCCCCATGCCGCGCAGTACATGTTCAACACCGGGGCCGTGCTCACCAACGCCGGTAAAGTTGACGCTGCGATCATGGCCTTCGACAAGGTGATCGCGGCCGATCCCAGCAAAGCGGCCGCTTACTACTGGAAAGGCGTGAACATGATCGGCAAGGCCACTCTGAAGGGCGACAAAATGGTGGCGCCCGAAGGGACTGCGGAAGCCTTCCAGAAGTATCTGGAACTCGATCCGACCGGGACCTTTGCCCAGCCCGCAAGAGACATGTTGGCGAGCATCGGCGCCAGCATCGAAACCAGCTTCGGTACCAAGAAGAAGGCGGTGAAGAAGTAGCTGAAACAGTCCTTCGGCTCGCCACAAGAAGCGGCCCCTTGGGCCGCTTTTCCTTTTCCCTTCAGTTACTTAGGTCTATGACCCTACTGTTCCTTCGCATCCCGGCCCATTCGCGCTACAGTAAATTCACTAGTTCTCACGGCTTTCCGCCGTTTCTCCCTCTGTGGTGTTATCTGACTATTTGGGAGGGGTGTGGAATGGCAGCTCCGGGGAGTTCCCCGATTGCGATTGCCTTCGAGGGTATGAGCGGGTCGGGTTTGGTCCCGACGCCGGTGCTGCTGGCCGGCATGCTGCGCGCTTCTGAGAAGGTCAGCGATCTGATCTTTTCGCCGGGCCGCCCGCCGCAGGTAGAGATTCATGGCCAGCTGACCGCAGTCGAGATTTCCGGCGCCAGCGTGCTCTCCGCCGACGACACGCGGCGCATCGCGGCCGACCTGATCGGCACCAACAAGCAAGCCATCAATACCCTGCGCGAGCAGGGCTCCTGCGATGTTTCCTACGGACTGCCCGGCATGGCGCGCTTCCGGGTCAACGTTTTTATTCAGCGGGGAAGCTGCGCGATTGTGATGCGCGTGATCCCCACTGTGATTCCCAGCTTCTCCTCTTTGCGTTTGCCCGCGCAGTTGGAGGAAGTCGCGCAGGTGCGCAACGGCATCGTCCTGGTGACCGGCGGAAGTGGGTCGGGCAAGTCCTCGACCCTCGCAGCTTTGCTCGACCGCATCAATAGCGAGCACTGCTACCACATTCTCACGGTCGAGGATCCCATCGAGTTCCTGCACAACCACAAAAAATCAACCGTGCACCAGCGCGAGTTGCACAGCGACGCCCCGAACTTCGCTCTGGCGCTGCGGGCCGCTCTGCGGCAGGCGCCGCGCGTGATCATGGTGGGCGAGATTCGCGACCGCGAGACTTTGGAAATCCTGCTCGAAGCCGCCGAGAACGGCCACCTCGTTCTTTCGAGCCTGAACACCGTGGATGCCTCGAAGACGGTGGAACGCATCATTACTAGCTTCCCCGGTTCGGAGCAGCAATCGATTCGCGATCGCTTGGCCAAGACTTTTCGCTACATCATTGCCCAGCGTCTGGTGCCGCGCGCGGATGGCGGCGAACGCGCTGCGGTCGTCGAAATTCTGAAGTCGAACTCGCGCACTCGCGACTGCGTTGAACAAGGCGAACGCCCCGGCCGCACGCTGCTCGATGCCATCAAGAACAGCGAAAGCGAAGGCATGCAGCATTTCGACGGCGAGATCGCCAAGCTGGTCCGCTCCGGCCTGGTGGATCTGGAAACCGGCCTGTGCTTTGCCAGCAACGCCACTGTGCTGGGTCAGGAACTCGCCCGAAACTAAGTAGAGACGCAGCAAGTCGCGTCTCCTCGGACTCATTCAAGAATTTTCACCCTGCGGCGTTTCTGCGTATCATCCCTCCATGCCCTCAGGACCACCCGAGGCGGGAATTGTCAGCTTCGAAGAAGGCCGGCACATCGTCGAGCAGCACGCTTGCGGGATTTCCCCCGGAGAGGCAGAGACCGCCGATTTAATCTCGGCCGCCGGTCGCGTGCTGGCCGATGCAATCGCCGCCGATCGAGACTTCCCTCCCTTCCCTCGCGCCACCCGCGACGGATATGCCGTGCGCGCGACGGATGTAGCCGAGGTTCCGGTTCGGCTCCAGGTGATCACCGAAATCAAGGCAGGCGATGTTCCCGACGCTTCGTGCAACGTGAAACAGGGCCAGGCAGTCTCGATCATGACCGGCGCTCCGCTGCCGCCCGGGGCCGATGCGGTAGTCATGGTCGAGTACACCGCGCAGACAGGAAACACAGTCGAAATCAAGCGCAGCGTGAAGAGTGGCGAGAACTTCGTTCCCCGCGGCGCCGAGGCTCGCCAGGGCGAGATGCTTCTGGATCGCGGAACGCGCCTCGACCACGCGGGCATCGCGATGGCTGCTTCCGTGGGCAAATCGAAGCTGCAAGTTTTCCGGAAGCCGCGGATCGCCGTGCTTGCGACCGGAGATGAGATCGTTGAGATCGACCAGATGCCCGGCCCGGCCCAGATTCGGAATTCGAATACCTATTCCCTGGCGGCACAGATTCAGAATGCAGGCGGGGGACCGGTACTTCTTCCCGTAGCGCCGGATGAGCGGGGCCGGCTGAGGGCTCTGATTGAAGAGGGTCTCGCTTGTGATCTCCTGCTGCTCACCGGTGGAGTCTCCATGGGCAAGTACGATTTGGTGGAGCAAGTGTTGACCGAATTGGAGGCTGAGTTCTATTTCACTGGTGCGCAGATTCAGCCGGGTCGTCCGGTGGTCTTTGGACGGTGCATGCATTGTCGGACAGGAGTGTCCGACCCACACGAGACATACTTTTTCGGACTACCCGGCAATCCCGTCTCCACCATGGTGACGTTCGAACTTTTCGTCCGCCCCATGATCCAGGCTCTCGCTGGTAGCAAGCCCCAGCCGCTGATCTTCCTGAAGGCCCGCCTGAAGTCCGAGGTCCGCACCAAGACCGGCTTGAAGCGCTTTCTGCCTGCCGTTCTTTCCGGTGAATTCGAGAACGCCGAGGTCGAACTGGCGCGCTGGCAGGGGTCTGGCGACATCGCCGCGCTTGCGGGCGCCAACTGCTACATTGTGATTCCTCCCGACCGCGACCAGATCAGCGCTGGAGAGTGGGTGTCGCTGCTCATGCGGTGAGTTTGCCTTCGGCGCGGTAAGATTAAAGGTGGAACTGGTTGCGAACGTATTTCCGGGAAAATAGACAAGCGACCCTCAGGGGCTAAAGCCCGCATTCTTTGCGGGTCTTAGCGGCACGGCTGAAGCCGTGCCCTCCCGACGGTCGCCCTTCCCCGAGTCCAATTCTTTCGAAAACAGTTGGCCAGTTCGAATTGTGTTCAATGCCGAAGAAGCTCTCCCACTACGACGCGAAAGGCGGCGCCCGCATGGTGGACGTCTCCGCCAAGCCGCGGACGGCGCGCGAGGCCGAGGCCAGCGCCTTTGTCCGCATGAAACCGGCGGTGTTACGCGCCCTACCTAAGAACTCCAAGGGAGATCCACTGGAAGTGGCGCGTATGGCTGGCATCATGGGAGCCAAGCGTACCGCTGACCTGATTCCCATGTGCCATCCGTTGCCGCTCTCGCACATTGCTGTGACTTTGCGCGTGTGCGAAAATGGCGTGGCTATTGCCTCAAAAGTAAAGACCACCGCGGAGACCGGCGTCGAAATGGAAGCTCTGGTCGCCGCTGGCGTCGCAGCCCTGACCATCTATGACATGTGCAAGGCGCTCGATAAGGGCATCGAAATCCGCGAGTTGATGTTGGAGCGAAAGTCGGGCGGCAAGAGCGGCGACTACCGCCGAAAGGGCAAGCGTAAGTAGCTTTCTATGCCGAGCAATGTAAAAGTCCTGCTGGTGGACGACAACCCCATGGTGCTGGGCATGCTCAAGCAGGCCCTCACGCCCCTGGCCGAAATCTCGACCGCCGGCGACGCCGCCGATGCCTTGCTGAAAACAGTGGACGAAGCTCCTGACATGGTCATCTGCGACTACCGCATGCCCGGCATGGACGGCCGCCAGTTGCTCGAAAAACTGAAAAGCCGCCCCGCCACCGCGGGCATTACCGTCATTCTGATGGCCAGCAAGTCCGACATCAACGAGCGGCTTTCTCTTCACGAGTCCGCCGAGGACTATATCGAGAAGCCTTTTTTCCTGAAGGAAGCCACGCAGCGCATCAAGCGCGTGATCGACCGGATCGCGCTCGAAAAAATGGCCAAAGCCGCGCCCTCCGACGGCATCCTGCGCGGCAGCCTCTCGCAGATGAACGTCGTGGACCTGGTTCAGTCGCTCGAAATGGGCCGCAAGAGTTGCTCGCTCACCATGACCAACGCCGACGACAAATGCGAGATGTACTTCAGCCAGGGCCAGGTGAAGCACGCCGCGTATGGTTCCATCACGGGCGACGAGGCGGTCTTCAAAGTTCTGCGCTGGACCGACGGCAACTTCCAGGTGGACTTCGACGGAAAAACCACCAAGGAAACAACCACTCTGAACACCCAAGGTTTGCTGATGGAAGGGTTGCGCCAGTTAGACGAGGCCCACCGGGACGCGGCCGAGGGAGAAGATGTCCTCCTCGACACCTGAGCGGACCCTGGCCGCCGTGCTCACTGTCAGCGATTCCTGCTCGCGCGGTGAAAAGACCGACCTCTCCGGACCCGCTGTAGCGGAAGCCCTGGAACGGCGCAAGTTTCGCGTGGTCGTGCGCAGCCTGGTTCCAGATGAGACCGCCGCAATCCAGGAAAAACTGATCGAACTGTGCCGCTCCGCTCGTCTGGTCGTGACCACCGGCGGAACCGGGGTCGCCCCGCGCGACGTGACCCCGGAAGCCACCCAGGCCGTCAGCGATCGCCTGGTGGAAGGCATCGCCGAGCAGATGCGTTTCGAGGGTATGCGCAAAACGCGCTTCGCCGCACTGAGCCGCGCCGTATGCGGCACCCGCGGAACGAGCCTGATCTTGAACCTGCCCGGCAGCCCAGCGGGCGCAGTGGACGCGCTCGCGTCGGTGATCGATCTTTTGCCGCACGCGCTCGATCTGCTGGACGGAAAAACGGCGCACGAGTAGGGCAGTCGTTGGTCGTTCGCAAGTGTCTGGCACGAATGGCGAACGACCATCGAGCAACGACTAACGACCGCTTCTCGCGTAAACTGCTAGTTACACCGCTTGCACACCATCAAGCACATCATCAGCGCCTACGGGAAGTGGGTCTGGGGGCTGCTTGCTCCGCTCGGGGCGTGGGGCGTATTCGCCATCGCCGCCGTGGACGCCGCCTTCATGGGCCTGCCCATGGATCCGATTGTCGCGGGCTACATTTACAAAGACCCGCACGGCTTCCTGCTCTACGTGCTGCTGGCGGCGTCCGGATCGGCGTCCGGCAGCATCGTTCTCTACGTTATCGGCTATACCGGCGGCGAAATGCTGCTCCGCAAGCGCCTGTCACCCGAACGCTTTCAGAAGATCCATGCTTCGTTCGAAAAGCACCAATTCTGGGCGTTGATGTTTCCCGCCATGCTGCCCCCGCCGACGCCCTTCAAAGCGGTCGTACTCGCAGCCGCCGCATTCGAGATGAGTTTCTTGCGTTTCCTGCTGGCGATTTTCGCCGGACGCTTTGTCCGCTTTTCGATTCTGGGTCTGCTGACCCTGCGCTTCGGCCCAAAGGTCGTGGAGATAGGTGGACGCGTCATTGCCCGCGACTTCAAGTGGGTGCTGGTCGCCCTGGCAGTGGGACTCCTTGTCTGGCTGCTCTGGCGCAGGCAGGCCGCGAAAAAGAGTGCCGCAAAACAAAGCGCAGCCGGGACCGAGGATCCCAAGCTGCGCTCGGAAGAACAGTTGCCTGGCGATTAAGCCGCTGCCGCCGTTCCTTGCGGCTTGCCCATCCAGCGGGCTAAAGCGCCCGCAACCACCGGCAATCCAAACATCACGGCCGTAAAGAGGAGATCCCCTTCAAGGCCGCGCCGGAAGAAGGGCAATCCTGCCGTATAGCAAGTCATCAGGCCCGACACGGTCTTGGGATACATGTTGGTCGCGGCCCACACGCCAAAATTGCTGATCACAAAGAAAGTGACCGATCCGGTGACAGCCGCGCCCACAATCCGCAGGGCCTTTGAGTTCTCCCGCAAGGCGGTGCCCAGCCATAGCATCGCTGCGTACCAGCCCCAGGTCAGAAAGAGATCCCAAGAGAAAGGATAGGCGTAAACGAACTTATCCAGGGCCAGGTCCGAGGCCACCAGCAAAGCGAACGGCAACCACATCTGCCGCCGCGAACCGCGCGCCCCAAAATACAGCAGGGCTGCCGTTACTGGAGTGAATCCCCAGGGATGGGGCATAAACAGCAACCGCGCCCCGACCGCGAAAAGAACGAACACGTAAGCCAGCATGATCACCTCGAAATGAGCGAACTAGAATTGTGGCGCGTGGGGGTGTGAATGGTCAAGGGAACCCGAACTGAATCAGTCCTGAGGTTGCTGGGGAGATGGGGATTTTACGCAACCAGCAACCCACTCCACATTGGCATTACCGCCGTAACTTTGGAAGTTCTTGCTTCTTCCCTACCATTTTTGATACTGGTATGAATCTCGAGTCACTCTTAGTTTGCTCGGATGACCGCGCCCTCCGCGTTCTTCGCAACGTCCTAAGCGAATTGGAAATTAATGTCGAGCACTGCGCGGACCATGAGGGCGCCGCGAAAAAGCTGGCGCAGCACAGCTTCGAAGCGGTCATCATTGACTGCAAAGACGAGCGCAGCTTCGGGCTGCTGAGAAGCGTCCGTTCCGGGCAACAAAACCGTAAATCGGTGGCGATCGCGATTATCGACGCGCGCACCAATTTGCAGACTGCGTTTAAGCTAGGGGCGAACTTTGTCGTCTACAAACCGATCTCGACCGAAAAGGCCAAGTCGAGTTTTCGAGCTGCCCGAGCTCTCATGAAACGAGAGCGGCGCCGGTCCGTGCGCCTGCAAGTTAATATCGCCGCATATTTCCGATTTCAGAACGGAGAGGGCGAGCAGGCCTCCATCTCTGGGCTGAGCGAGGGCGGGATCTCGGCCCGATTTGCGAGCTCAGGCAACAAAAGCGGCCTTATCGGCTTCTGCTTTGCGCTGCCTGACACCACGACCGTGATCGAAGCCACTGGGATGATTGCCTGGCAGGATTCGCGCCGTCATGCCGGCATTCAGTTTGCGACGCTCTCCGACGCCTCGCACCGCAGCCTGAAAGAATGGTTGCGTTTGCAGTGTGGAGAGAAGCACGATCCGCCAATCCGCTGCTCTCTGATGGGGCTAAGTTTTGGGGGATGCTTCTTGCGAACCCAGTCCCCCTTCCCCGCCCGAACGCGGGTCGAGCTGCTGCTCCGAGCCGCGGATTGTTCAGTCAAGACGGAAGGAAAAGTACGGGTCATGGATCCCGAACTCGGTATGGGGATCGAGTTCTTAACCAGGACGTTCCAGCACCGGCAGCGTTTGGAAGACTTAATCCAGCGAATGACTGCCAGCCCAGACGCCATTGCCGAGGTGCTCGTTGAGCCAGAGGGACTCGATTGGGACGATGGTGCCGCCGATTCGTCGGGAGGGACCACACGCTCGCCGGAGGACCAGGTTGAACAGGACCCTCTCCTGGAATTGTTCCGCACTTGGGCCACACTTCCCAAAGAACAGTTTCTTCTTGAACTTGAAAAGCACCAGTTGGCAGCTTCTCCCGGAAGCGCGTCGGAACCTACCTCAACCGAACCTACGATTCATCAACGGCGGGAACCAAGAATATCCGTCTCGGCGCCGGTACAAGTGTGGGGCCAGGACGATCAGGAATCCTGTAGCGAGACGACTTCCATGATCGATGTTAGCCATCGCGGCGCACGTATCGAGGGCGTTGCATTCCAGCTGAAGGCCGGGGAAGTCGTTCATCTGGTGTCAGACGGCGTCGAGGCACGGTTTCGAGTTATTTGGGTGGGAGAACTGGGCACTCCGCAGGAAGGACAGATTGGCTTGCAAAGCTTAAAGACGGACAGCTGAGTGCCCGAGGGGTGAGTGTGCGCGCCTCCCTGTCGTCACCAGCAAGGGCCGCCTCCAGATTGGAGAGAGGGATCTATGGTCCTCCCCGCGTTCTCGCACTCGTGGCCCTTATCCCGAAGCGTTCGTCCGCAACGCGCAGATCCCGATCCAGAAACACCATCGCCCCCAGCGTGGCTCGTGCATCCCGTCCGGGATAGGCATAGCGGAGATCGCGAAAGCGCACGACGTGCGCGACGGCGCCTTCATCAACGTGTTCGGTCTCCGTCACCGGATACTGCGCCCAGTCCAGATATACGCGCCCCAGGTAGGTCTTCTTGGCGGCCAGGGTCACCGGCGCTTCTTCCGGCTTGTAGCGAATCTGCATTCTGCCTTCGGGATCGACCTCAGGCGTAAGCGAGTCCACATTCATCATGGCAAAGGCTGTGGGCGTCTCGGCGATTCCGTACCAGCGGAACGGATTGACCCAATAGGGATAGGCCGAAACCCGCAGCGGCTCCGCGCCCTGATAGGTCTGCGACTCCAGCATGGCCACTGCCCGCCGATGCTCGTAATCGCGGAATCCCCAGCACGCAAACACACCGAGCAACGCGACCGTTGCGGCGAATCGTCCCTGCGGGCCCTTCTGCCGGGCTCCGATCTCTTCGTTGATCAGCGAAAACAATCCCGGCAGGATCAGTCCCAGAATCAGAATCACCAACAGTACCGGCTCCACGATGAACACGATGTCCCACGAATACCAGCGCTCCGAGAACGGCCAGAAGGGACGCACGCCGTAGTTATTCGTGAAGTCCAGCAGCATGTGACTGAGACCTGCCAGGCACGCATAGCCAAACAGCAAACCCCAGCGCGGCGGCAGATTCGGGTCTCGCGTTCGCCGTCCGCGCAATCGCCAGATGAGATACATGAATCCAACCACGGCCGCGGCCACTAGAGGCACCCCCAGGAAGGAATGGGTAAATCCCCGGTGGTGGGCAAATCCATAGACCGACCCACCAAACCGGCCGAGGATGTCGAGGTCGGGAGCTTCCGCAGCCAGTGTCATGGTGGCCGTGGCCAGCGCGGTCTTGCGATTGAGTCCGGCGCGGCTGAGCGTGGCGCCGAACAGAAAGTGGGTAATGGGTTCCACGGGAGTAGTTGAGAGTTTAGCTGGATTGAGAGCGAATGCAGAAGTCAGAAGTTAGAACTGGGTTCAGATGTCATTTCTGAGGGCGACGCGCTCAGGGGCTGAAGCCCGCATTTTTTTTGGGTCTTGTCGGCACGGCTTGAAGCCGTGCCCTCCCGTTAGCGGATCGTGTAATGACACTCAGGCGGGGGTGACCCACTGGCCCCTGGGATATGCTTCACCGCAATCCAGGCACTTGGTTACGGGGAACTGTGTGCCGCAGTGCGGGCAGGCGGCCTGGATCTGGAAGGTGTCGAATGGCTGACCGCACTGGCCGCACTTCCAAAAGTCACCGATCGGCGGCGCGGTTTTGCACGCCGGGCAGGCGAATCCGACGTGACGCGGCAACTTTGCAAAACGTGACAACTCCAGCGCGTGGCGCAGTCCTCCCCAGCAATTCAAGAGCATGAAGACGGCGATCGCACCGTACCAGACGGATTGCCTCCAGAAGGCGAGCCCGATGATGCCGGCCACGCCGATGAAGCCGAGGATGGTGGCTGCCATAAGACTGCGAGCCCGTCCCAGCACAAACCAGAGCAAAGACCGAAGAATCTGGCCGCCGTCCAGAGGGTAGATCGGCAGCATGTTGAAAATCAGCAAGCCGACATTGATGAACAGGACCGAACGCAGCAAGGCATGGACGTCGGGCATGGTGTGCGGCCATCCCAACGACCGGCTCATGATGATGAGAACTACAAAGATCGGCAGGAGCACTACGTTGACCAGCGGTCCGGCCGCGATGCTCCAGAGCGTAGCGCCGGGCCGTGGCGGCGGATCGACATAGGCAACGCCCCCGAGGGGCCACAGCACGATCTGGTTCGCCCTTCCCCCGACCTGCCGGCAAGCGAGGGAGTGGCCGAACTCGTGAAGCAGCACGATCAGGAAGAGAGCCAGATATTCCAGCACGTTCCAGGTCATTGAAGAGTAACGTCCGGTTCGGCCCTGGATTTCATACGCCGCTACCAGAAACCAGGACCAATGCAGGAACACATTAATTCCTGAGAATTGAAAGAGGCGGATGGAGCCTTGGCGAGAAGTGGGCACGTGCGATTTATAACATAGGGCTGCGCAGCAAGAAGCCGATTCGCCATCACTGAGCGTAGGGATGACATAACCTGTGTTCGAAGCATCCCGCCGGACCGTTTGAGATCGCAGGTAGCTCCCAGTTCCGGTTCTTAGTACTTCGCGACTGGCACGACCAGTGACAGGGCATCCGGCAGCATCGTCATGCGCGCTGGCAGGCGGCCGAGAAGTTCTCCATCGGCTTCTACGTAGACACTGTCTTTGCCTTTGCCGTCGCCGTCATTTCTGGCTGGCTCCGGCAGCTGGCATACGATCTCGGAGCAACTGACCAGGTCGATACCATCGATGTTCCATCGGCGTCCTAGGAGGGCGCCGGTTACATAGCGCAAGTAGGCGGTGCGGCTGTCGGTGCGGCACATCACGGCGCGGAGATCGGGACAGTCCAAGTGGGCTCCGGGTACCAGTTCACGCAGAATGTTGCCGAAGAAACGGATGCGCACGGCTAGCAGTTCGGTCAGGGCGGCTTGGTGCTTTGTGCCTGTGCCGTTGGCGTACTCGACGTCGAATCTCCGCATGCGATGGGTGGCCCACAGGTTCCAGGCCTTCAGGTAATAGGCGGCCATCCCGGCTTGTTTTTTGAGATCGCGATTCAGCTTGTAGAAGAGATGGGCATCGACGCCAACTCCGGCTGCGACGGTGAAGTAACGCTGGGCGGGTTTGTCCTGGAAATCCCGATACTCGATGCGGCCTAGCGGAATGCGGCGGACACTACCGTTGACGGCGACCGGGGCTGCGGCGCCGGGGCGGAGCGGAATGCCGAGGTCGTGGGCGAGGGCGTTGGCGGTGCCGAGCGGAAGAATGGCTAGCGCGACTTGCGTGCCGGCTAATCCTTGAATGACGTCGTGGATGGTGCCATCCCCCCCGCACGCGAAGACCGTGTCGCTGCCCGTCTCGACCGCACGCCGGGCCTGCTCGGTGGCCCCTTCGCTGGAACGGCAGACGATGATCTCCGCAGCCACGCCGGCCGACCGGAGGACCTGCAAGGCCTTTTCCAGTTCGGCTTCGCGCCGCCAGCGCCCGGAGTTGGGATTGTAGAGGAGTGTTGCTTTCTGCATTCGTTTCGAAATCATTGTTGATGAATGATTGTTGACTGCTGATTGAAGCCCGCACGGCCAATTGTCAATCAACAATCAACAATCAAGAATCAGCAAGCTGCAAGTTTACCGTACCGCCCTCGTCCCCGAACCACGGCTTGCACGCGCCGCCCAGTCTGGAATAAGCTTTAGCCAAAAGTCGTGGGGTATTCAGTTCGCTCGCCTGTTTCAGCACATGCTTTTCACTCCAGCAGGAGGTTCTGTATGAATCGGATCTTGTGGTTCGTTGTGGTTGTTTTGTGCCTGGGAATCGCCCTTGCGGCCCAGGACCACTCCATGGCAGCCCACTCCCGTCCCGTGACGCTCGTGACCGGCCTCGGGGATCTCCATCATCCTGTCTCTACCGGCAATGCCCAGGCGCAGCAGTTCTTCGATCAGGGCTTGCGCTTCATCTACGCCTTCAATCATGACGAGGCGGCGCGGTCATTTCAGAAAGCGGGTGAACTCGATCCCAAGCTCGCGATGGCCTACTGGGGGATCGCCGAGGCTGTCGGACCCAACTACAACGACCCGGCCAGCGAAGACCGTTTCAAACAAGCGCATGATGCAATTCAGAAAGCAACGGACCTGAGCGCCAACGCTTCGCCCAGCGAGCGTGCCTACATCGCGGCCATGGCCAAGCGTTTTCCGGCCGATCCGAAATCCGATCTGCGCAAAGCAGCGGAAGACTACCGCGACGCCATGCGCGAAGTGGTAAAGACTTATCCCGACGATCTGGAGGCCGCTACGCTCTTCGCCGAGTCCGGCATGGGCCTGCATCCCTGGGGCCTGTGGCACAAAGACGGCTCGCCGGAAGACGGGACCGAAGAGATTGTCGCGACCCTGGAGTCGGTACTGAAACGCGATCCCAACCATCTGGGCGCAATCCACTACTACATTCACGCAGTCGAAGCCTCGAACTCGCCAGAGCGGGCGCTGGCCGGAGCAAACCGGCTGGCGGCGATGGCTCCCGCCGCCGGACACATCGTCCACATGCCGGCCCATGTGTATATCCGCACCGGAGACTACGCTGCGGCGATCAAGACCAACCAGGACGCGGCCGCGGTGGATCGGGCGTACATCAAGAGCAGCGGCGCGCAGGGCATCTATCCGATGATGTACTACAGCCACAACCTGCATTTCATCGCGATGTGCTCGGCGATGAACGGCGACTATGCCGAGGCTAGGAAGGCGGCCGACATGCTGGCAGCGCATGTCGGACCCGCTGTGAAAGACATGCCGCCGCTCGAGGGGTTCATGACCATCCCCATGGCCGTGAACGTGCGCTTCCACAAATGGGACGAAATCCTGGCCTCGAAGGCGCCCGATCCTGAGATGAAGACCGCGACCGTCTTCTGGCATTTTGCGCGCGGCATGGCATTCGCCGGCAAGGGCAAGACGAGCGAAGCCGAGGCGGAACACAAAATCGTTTCTGACGCGGAGAAAGCCACTCCGCCCGACGTGATCTTTGCCATGCCCATCAACAACAAGGCAAAAGACATCATGAAGATCGCGGCCAACGTGCTGGGCGCGCAGGTTGCCCTGGCAAAGAAAGACAACGCCGCCGCGGTGAGCCTGCTGCGCGAAGCGGTAGTTGTTCAGGATTCGCTTAAGTACGGCGAACCCCCCGATTGGTTCTTCCCCGTGCGCGAGTCGCTGGGCGGCGTGCTGCTGATGAGCGGCGATGCCAAGGGAGCCGAGCAGGTGTTCCGTGAGGATCTGGCAATCAACCCCCGGAATCCGCGCTCGCTGTTTGGGCTTCATCAGGCGCTCAAAGCGCAGGACCGCAACTACGACGCGGGTTTCGTCGAGAAGCAATTTCGCAACTCGTGGAAAGGCGGGGAGGGAAAGCTGAAGCTGGAAGATCTGGTGTGAGTTCGCCGACGGTCGTTACATAAGAATTGTCATCCTGAGGCCGCCGTACTTTGGCGGCCGCTCAGGATGACAACTTGTTTAGGGGATTTGCGGCGGGCAGGAGTGCCCGCCCCACACGTCCCGCCAAGGTACACTGAAGCGCATGGAGGCGACCGACCAACTCGGCTTCCAGTTTCGCCCGCCCGAGCGCCGCATCTGGACGGTGCGGGCGCTGGTTTCCGCCGTCCGCACGCACCTGGAGCGCGAGTACTCCGACTGCTGGGTAGAGGGCGAGATTTCCAACCTCCGTATCCCCGACTCCGGCCATCTCTATTTCACGCTGAAAGAAGAGAGCGCTCAGATTCGGGTCGTGATGTTCCGGTCGTCGGCGAAGCTGTTGCGCTTCCGCCCGGAGAATGGCTTGCATGTCACGGTTCGCGGCCGCATCACCGTGTATGAGGATCGGGGCGAGCTGCAAATCTCCGCCGAGTTCATGGAGCCCCAGGGCGCCGGGGCCCTGCAACTGGCGTTTGAACAGCTGAAGGCTCGCCTCGAAGCTGAGGGCCTGTTCGACACTTCGCGAAAAAAGCCGATCCCGCCGCTGCCGCTCCGGATCGGGATCATCACTTCTCCCCAGGGCGCGGCGGTGCGCGACATCCTGAACATACTTGCCCGGCGGCATCATTCCGCCAGTGTGCTGATCTACCCGGCCCAAGTCCAGGGAGACCCCGCTCCCATCGAGGTCACCGCCGGAATCCATCACTTCAACCGCACGCGCGAGGTGGAAGTCATCATCATCGCCCGCGGCGGAGGCTCCGCCGAGGATCTGGCCGCTTTCAATCACGAGGGACTGGCCCGCGCAGTCGCTGCTTCGAAGATTCCGGTCATTTCCGCCATCGGCCACGAGACCGATTTCACGATCGTGGATTTTGTCGCCGACTTGCGTGCGCCCACGCCCTCGGCGGCCGCCGAGCTCGTCATCCGCTCGCGCCAGGAAATCGAAGCCCAAGCCGAAGAGTTGTACCGGCGCCTGGATCGCGCCGTGCGCTACCGCCTGCTCATGGCGCGGCAGGAGTTGAGCGAGAGAACGCAGCACGGCGCCTTTGCCCGCATGATGGACGGCATCCACCGCCGCCAGCAGGCGCTCGATGAGGTGAGTTTCTGCCTGGAAAGAGCGGAGCGCCAGCTTGTGGAGCGCTGCCATCGCCGCTGGGAGACCGCTTCCGCCGCGGTCCGCCACTATGACGCGCGCCAACGCCTCGCCGCCACCCGCCAGCGCCTCGACGCTCAGACCGCGAGCCTGGCCTCCGCCGCTCACGCCCGCCTGCTTGCCGGCCGCGCTGCTCTCGATCGCCGCACCGCCGCCCTGAAAGCGCTTTCGCCCGTTGCCATTCTCAATCGCGGATACGCTCTGGTGTTCGACGCGAACGGCCAACTCGTAAAGGATGCCGAACGTCTGCACCCCGGCGACGATATTTCCGCACGGCTGGCCCGGGGAAGCATTCGGGCGCGCGTCAGTTCGGTTGAACCGGCCACATGAGACCTCAAAGGAGATGCGCAATGATTCGCTCGCTCATACTGGTGAGTCTGGCTAGCGGCTTGGCGGCCTCTCAAACGGCCCCTGCGCCCGCACCCGAGCTGGTCGTTTCGGTAAAGCCCTTGAAGGACGTCTACACTGTGGGAGAGCCAATTCGCGTCAGGTATGAAATTGAGAACGTGGGGGAAACGCCGTTTTACATGTCCAAGAGAATCGATCCTATCGGGAACGCCCTCGGTTGTGTGAGTCTCAAGGTGGGCGCCGAACATGGCGGAGAAGGCATAGTCGAGACGAAAAACTTCGATTTAAGTTCGGACTATTGGGACAATCGGGACATTCAAGAAGAAATCCGTACAAATTGGCTGCTTTTGCAACCGGGCCAGTTCTACGGTATGACTGCAACCGTAGGATTTACCAGTTTGAAAGCTGGTCATTACTCGGTCGTGGCGGAACATGCTTCGGGCCAAGTTTCCGACAAAGAGAAGTCACTGCTAACTGACCTGAAATTTCCGCTCCTACTTGGAACGCATAGCTCAAAACCGGCCCGGATCAAAGTCATCGACAGGCCTCGAAGAAAACAAAAATGGCACCCAGCCCTGCATTAGAATGAAGGCAAAACTACTATTAACGTGAGGATCGCGTGACCCCGTCCCCGGCCTGGCCGCACATCTCGCTGGTCTCGATCGTGGACATCCTGCTGGTCGCGATCCTGATCTACCAGCTCCTCACGCTGATTCGCGGCACGCGCGCCGCTCCCATGCTGCTCGGCCTCGCGGTGCTCGCGCTTGCCTTCTACTTCGCGCGGCTGGGAGAACTGCGGACGCTGAACTGGCTGCTGAGTACCCTGCTGCCCTACGTTGTGTTCGCCCTGATCGTGGTCTTCCAGTCGGAAATCCGCCACGCCCTGGCCAACCTGGGGACCCGCATTTCGTTCGGGCGATCTTCGAATTCGGCAGGCGATGTTTATGACGACATCGTTCTCGCGGCCAACCTGTTCGCCCAGCACCAGACGGGCGCGCTGATCATCATCGAGCGCGAGATCGGGCTGCGCACCTACATCGAAAGCGGTGTGCCCCTGGATGCGCGGCTCTCCTACGACTTGCTGGCGACGCTGTTTCGGCCGAGCGCTCCCCTGCACGATGGCGCCGTGATCGTGCAGCGCGACCGCATTGCTGCCGCCGCTTGCTTCCTGCCATTGTCCATGAATCCGGTGCTCTCCACCCAGATGGGAACCCGGCATCGCGCCGGCATCGGCGTCACCGAAGAGACCGACGCCGTCGCGGTCATCGTCTCGGAAGAAACGGGTGCGATCAGCCTGGCTGTCAAGGGAAATATCGAGCGCGATCTGACGGTCGAGCGGCTCCGCGAACGCCTCAGTCAGCTTCTGCGCCGCTACGCTCCGGCTCCCACTTTGCCCACGCCGGTGGAAGAAACCCTGATCGAAGACGAGCCGCCCAGTTCCCAGCCCGCCCGCCGGCACGATTCGAGTCTTCGTCCCGGAGGCGACGACTGAGCCATGGCGAGCCTTTTCAAACGCACCTTCGTTCAGAACTTCGGACTCAAGCTGATCTCTTTGTTGCTGGCTGTCGGTCTGTGGCTGGTCGTCGCGCGCTCTCCGGTAGCGGAAGTGGCGATGAAGGTTCCGATCGAGTTCAAAAATGTTCCGGAAAATCTTGAGATTGACTCCGCCAGCTTCACCGAAGCGCAAATTCGGGTACGCGGGCCCGAACGCCTGGTCAATCGCCTGCGTTCCACCGACGTGGGCGCTCACGTGGATCTAGCGACGGTTGTACCGGGGACCCGCACCTTTGACTTGACCTCGCGCAACGTGCGCGTGCCCCAGGGACTCGAAGTCGTTCAGATCGTTCCCGGCCAGTTTCAACTCTCCTTCGATGACCGAGTGGCCCGTACAATCGACGTGCGCCCGCGGGTGACGGGGAACTTTGCCCAAGGCATGCGGATCGCTCAGGTAATAGCCGACCCGCCGAGCATCATGGTCACCGGCCCCCGCCGCCGAGTCGAGAAGGTCGAAGCGGCCACTACCGATCCGGTCGACGCCAGCGGCACGATGGACCGCGCCACCTTCGTCACCCAAGCATATGTCCCCGATCCTCTGATCCAAGTTGTGCACCCCACGCCCATCCGGGTGACGGTTATCATGGAACGCTCGGGAGAAGAGAAGAAAGCGCACTAGCGACCTAGCTTTTCGCTGTTCGTCCTTCGCTGTTCGCCACACCGGGATCAAGCTAAGAGCCAACAGCTAACAGCCAAGAGCCGTTTTCATGACCCAGACCCGACAACTTTTCGGCACCGACGGAATCCGCGGCGTGGCGGGCGAATTCCCCCTGACTCGCGAGAGCACCTACCTGATCGGACGCGCCCT